>Ga0115012_10000283_pt1 | contig 29146 bp, 31 predicted proteins | sample TroAtlMetagenome_FD_88706 | JGI IMG/M metagenome (GOLD analysis project Ga0115012, IMG submission 88706) | Marine eukaryotic phytoplankton communities from Atlantic Ocean - Tropical Atlantic ANT10 Metagenome | ecosystem: Environmental > Aquatic > Marine > Oceanic | place: Tropical Atlantic...
ACCCCGTAGTCCCTGAGAAACTCTACCGTAGTCGCCATCGCGAAACTCCCGCCCAATATCCGTCAGAAACGGAGTCGCAGCTCAGGCGAAAACTGGGAAGGTGCTGTCCAGGCAACGCTTACGCACTTTCTTGACGGCTATATAGCCCGACCACAGCAGCCTGCTTCACGGCGTCAGAGTGGTTGCCCGGGCCATATGCCGCGTTGGAGGCCGGCTTCATGTCAGGAAAGGCCTCGCGTACCCAAGCCGTCATTGTGGCTCGGCCTGGATAGCCTAAAGCACTCAGCGTCCATGAGATGCAGCGGCCATGGGTTGCATAATGTTTTAACGCCACCTGCTTTTGCGCCAATGAGAATTTAGGCGGGCGCGGCGCCGATCGTATCGGCAAGTCCTGCAGACGTTGGTATTCTCTATGCCACCCTTTCAGGGCGTTCTTCGTTGGATACCCCAACTCACGGATGGTGGCCTGCACGCGCTTGCCGAGCTTGATATAAAGCTTAACCGCGCGCAGTCGTTCTTCGTAGCTGTACATGGACTATCTCCAGGATAGTCCAACTTTTCGTCCGCACCCCCCCCGGGTCACTTCTGCGTGGAAATCAACATTTCTGGCCGGACAAATCCTGGTCGGCGGTCGAGACCCTTGCGTATCCGAGGATGTCGCCAGTGCGTGGCATGGTGTCTCCAAAACGGCCGTTTTATGGCCTGATTTGACGTGACCATTCTGGTCCTAGATTAGCGCGCCAAATATGTCTTTTTATCAGTCTCTATAATATTCGGCGTCTTCAAACCTCTGTGGTTGCCGCCCGTGATGCAAGAAGTTTTTTTCCTTTGAACAAGTGATCGAGTGCGGTCTTCTGTCAGGCCTTGATGTGCGGCGCTTTCAGGAGCCGCGGGCCGGTATGGTGATCTGCGGATCAGGTCCAAATCTTACAAACGAGCTTTGTTGGCTCGAAGTCCGTAGCTGGTTTTCCCGATCCAGATCTGTTCGATCATTTCGCCCATTCGGGTCGTCGCCTTCTCACACTCCCTTCACCGGGTCAGGTCGCTGCGGCACATGTTGATCGTGCTGCCACGGCCGGCACCGGATCCCTATAGTCCTCATTCTTCGTCAGCATGGCCCAGATCCCGCGCGCCATCTTGTTGGCCAGCGCGATTGCCACCAGCATGCGTGGCTTCCTGTCCAACATCCGCGCCAGCCAGGATCCCTCGGCGATCGTCTTGCGTCCCATCCAGTTCAGTCGCGACATCGCCCCGATGATCAGCAGCCGACGGATATCGGTTTGACCGGCTTTGGAGACGCGCCCTAATCGCTCCTTGCCGCCGGAGGAATGCTGCCGGGGGACAAGTCCAAGCCAGGCGGCGAAGTCTCGCCCCCGTTTGAAGCTTTGCATCGCGGGCGCGAATGCCTCTACCGCCAGTGCGGTCAGCGGACCGACCCCCGGCATCGTTTGTAACCGCCGGGCAGTGTCAGCCGTCGTAGCCATTTCTTTTGCTGTCTTAGTTTTGGCGTCGATCCGGATCGTTTGCTCTGAGATCTGTTTGACAAGATCCCCGCATTCATCGCGAACCAACGCGGGTAGATCGCAGTTCGGGTCCTCCAGAATTACATCGAACCGTTTGATATTTCCGATTCCCTTTGGGACGGCGTGGCCAAACTCATAGAGTACCGCACGCAGAGCATTCACCAACTCGGTGCGCTGGTGAACCAAACGCTCCCGGGCCCGAAACAGTACTGCTCTTGCCTGCTGCTCTTGCGACTTCGGCTCGACAAAGCGCATCTCGGGGCGCTGCGCGGCAATCACAATCGCCTCGGCGTCGGCGGCGTCATTCTTCTGACGTTTCACAAAAGGTAGCACGTATTGCGGTGCGATCAGCTTCACGTCATGGCCAAGCCTAACCATCTCACGCGTCCAGTAGTGAGCGCTGCCGCAGGCCTCCATCACCACCACCGAAGGCGGCTGGTCTGCCATAAACTTTCGAAACTGCGATCGCGTCAGTTTCTTGCGGTATTTCAGCTGGCCCGTCATTGACGCACCGTGGAGTTGAAACACGGACTTTGCCAAATCCACCCCAATCATTGTATCGTTCATATCGCCGTCCTCTCCGTTTCGTGGCTCTTTCAGGACCACATCCTGGCACATTGCGATGCCGTCTGGGGAGGGCGGCAACCACCCCATCTTGCAACAACGTTTTGAGGACATCTTATGGGCCGCAGACTTCTTTCCTCCCGGGCGCAGGCAGAATTCTTCGGGGTGCCGACGGATTCTGAATCTTTGATCCGCCACTATCTGCTGAGCGGAGATGACATTGATCTGATCCGTACCCGCCGCCGCGCCGAAAACCACCTTGGCCTTGCGGTACATATTTCTTTGCTGCGCTACCCTGGCTTGGGGTGGAGTGAAGACACCATGCCGCCAGCCGAACTGATTGCTTGGCTTGCAGAGCAACTTCAGATTGGTGCGTGTGCTCTCGACACCTATGCCGTCAGGCGAAATACGCGTCATGAACACCATGCCCTCGCAATGCGCCATTTGGGGTTGTCTTCTTTCGGGCCTCAGCATGTGCAGCAGGCGGAGGAGATTGCCACGAAGGCGGCCTTTGCGACGGATCATGGCGTCAAGATTGTTGCGATGCTGATTGCGGAGTTGCGCAAGCACCACCTGATGTTACCGAGCGTGGACACGCTTGAGCGCCTTGCCTTGAAAGGACGGGCCCGCGCCCGGCGGGAGGCTGCTGCGGCACTGTTTGATGCTCTCTCACTGGAGCAGCGCGGCAAGTTGCAGGCGCTTTTGGTGAACGACCCGTCCGTTGGGCAAACCCGACTCACGTGGTTACGTGGCTATCCACATTCCGCCAGCCCGGCCAGTATGACTGCGCTTCTGGACCGCTTGAAATATCTGCGATCATTGGACTTGCCGCCAGACCTTGGGCACGGCCTGCACCCGGACCGGCTGCTCAAGTTCGCGCGCGAGGGAGCTGTGGCACCCGTGAGCTTGCTGAACGATTTTGGCGAGCGGCGGCGGATAGCAACGCTCGCGGCGCAGGTGTCGGATTTATCCATCACGGTCACCGACGCGACCATCGCCATGTTCGAACGGCTGACAGGCCAGCTCTTCTCCAGATCCCGCAACCGTCAGGAGGAGGTTTGGCGTATGGGCAAAGCGCGTGTTGGCAAGCTGATGCAGCTATTCGGCGAGTCTATCGATGCCATGGCCCGCGCACAAGAATTGGGGCAGGATCCCTTTGCTGCCCTCGATGCAGCGATCGGGTGGAACACCCTCTTGGGCCGACGCGACGAAATCGCTGGCTTCGGAGAGCTGGCGACCAGTGATCCGCTGTCTCTGGCGGCCGAACGCTACGCGTATATGCGCAAGTTCGCCCCTGCCTTTCTTGATGCCTTCCAGTTCAATGCCACCGATGCGGGCGACGACCTCCAGGCCGCGGTCGCCTTGCTGCGTGACCAGAACCGCACCGGCAAACGCAAACTGCCCGATGATCCGCCCATGCCGTTCGCGGCCAAGCATTGGCCGTCGCTGATCTTGCAGGACGGTCAGCCAAAGCGGCGCATGTACGAACTGCCGTTGTGTCCACCTTGCGAGATCGTCTGCGAGCCGGGGATGTTTGGGTCGACGGCAGTCGCGAGTATCGGCGGTTCGACAGCTACCTGATGCCCCGGAACACTGCGGAAATCGTCATGCGGGATGCGGGCTTCGAGACAGATCCGGAATCATGGCTGGCGGATCGGCGGGCCACGCTGGCAAAACGCCTTGATGAAGTGGACCGCGCCTTGAAGCGCGATGCTCTCACCGGCGTCCGGATCGAGCGCGGGCGCCTGAAAATCACGCCCCATGACGCGGTGACACCACCTGCTGCGGTGCGTCTGGAACGGGCCATTGACGCCGTGATGCCACGTATCCGCATCACGGAATTGCTTTGGGAGGTGAATGCGCAGACGGGGTTCCTCGACGCCTTCACTGATCTGCGTTCTGGCAAGCATCACGATGCGCCCGCCGCTGTGTTGGCCACGATCTTGGCTGGGGCGAGCAATCTCGGGCTAGAGCGGATGGCCTATGCCTCATCGCGCGTCAGCCATGCGCAGTTGACCTGGGCGCAGACATGGTACTTGCGGCCGGAGACGTTTGCAGATGCTCTGGGCCGCATTGTCGATGCCCATTATGGCCTGTCCTTCGCGCAGCACTGGGGCGTAGCTGAACATAGCTCATCGGATGGCCAATTCTTCTCCGCCAATCGAGGCAGCGGGGTGATCAACGCCAAATACGGGCCAGACCCTGGGTTGAAGATCTACTCCTTCCTGTCAGGCCAATACGGGTCGTTCCATTCGAGCGTCATCGGGGCAACCGCAGGCGAAGCCCCTTTCGTGCTCGATGGCCTCCTGAACAATCCGGCCAGCTTCGATCCCCTCGTTCATTACACAGATACTGGCGGCGTGTCGGACCACGTCTTTGCCCTGTTCCATCTGTTGGGGATGACCTTCGCGCCGCGTCTGCGCGACTTTCCGGACCGGAGATTGGCCTGCTTCGGGAGTGCAAAAGCGTGACCCACTTTGTCTCCCATCATGGGCAAACCGATCAACGAAGAGGTGATACGGCAGCATTGGGGCGACATCATGCGGCTCGCGGCCAGCATACGCGACAAGTCTCTCAAACCGTCTGAAATCCTGCGCAAGCTTGGGGCGTACCGCCAGCAAAACCGGCTGTACCTCGCTCTGGGTGAAATCGGTCGGATCGAACGTACGCTCTTCATGCTCGACTGGATCGAGAACGCCGACCTGCGCATGGAAAGCCACGCAGGTCTCAACAAGGGTGAAGCGCGTCACTCGCTGGCCAAGGCCGTATTTGCTCATTCACAAGGGCGCATTCATGATCGCTCTGACGCGGCTCAAAAGAAACGCGCGATGACGCTCAACCTCGTCATTGCCGCCATCACGTTTTGGAACACTATTTACATGGACAAGGCGGCCAGACACCTCGCGCAGACCAGCCCGCTATACGATGCTAGGCTGCTTCCGCACACGTCGCCGCTCGGGTGGGAGCACGTCATCCTCTCTGGCGACTTCGATTGGCATTCTGGTGCAGCAGAGCGCAAAATTGCGCGGCCACTGAACATCAGGCCCGTCAGAGACTGGGGGACTTGAAGATGTTCGCTGAAAGTTCTCCCTTGGCGTGGTTTTACGAAGAAACCTTCCGATGGCCCCTATCTGCATCAGCCTATAGTACTCCTCTTTTGACCGGAGATGCGTTGTATTGACCCAAAGTACGGCCGCAAGGGAGCACGCACCGTCAAACAGCCGTGCACCTTTGCCTGCGCATCAGAACATATATGCCCTAAGCCTTCTTTACAGTTTTTGCCTTCGTACCATGCTCGTGGACCGTTTCGACAAGCGAATGATGCCCACCTTGTCTGGGTGCAAACCAGCGGTGCAGGGCGGGCATGACCAGTAGGGTCAGCACGGTTGACGAAACAAGCCCCCCGGTTACCACAGTGGCAAGCGGGCGTTGGACCTCGGCACCGACGCCGGTGGCGAAGAGCAATGGTGCCAGCCCAAGTGCCGTCGTCATGGCGGTCATCAGGACCGGACGCGCGCGCAACCCTGCGGCCTCAATGGCCAAAGCTTCCAGATTGCGACCGGCGCGCGCAAAATCATCCATGAAACTGACCAATACCATACCGTTGCCCAACGCGATGCCGAACAATGCGATAAACCCGACAGTAGCAGGCACCGACACCGGCAACCCTGTCAACCAGAGCGCCATCGCACCACCCGTCAGCGCCAAGGGGATATTCAACAGGATGAGGATCGCTGATTTCAGGCGACCAAAGGTTACCAGAAGGATCAGCAGAACGATGCCCAACGTAATCGGAATAACCACTTTGAAACGGGCATTCGCCTGTTGCTGAAGCTCGAATTGGCCGCCCCAGACCAAACGATACCCGGGCGGTAGATCCAACTGAGCGTCCGTCAACGTCTGCGCTTCGGCAACGAAAGAGCCGATATCGCGACCGCGCACGTTGGACTGGACCGTGATGAAGCGTTCGCCATCTTCGCGTGTGATCTGGCGTGGACCGATTACAGTTTCGATATTGGCCACTGTGTCCAGCGGCACCCGTGCGCCCGAAGGCGATTCCAGCACGATGCGTCTGATCGCCTCCGGTGTGTCGCGGCTTTCTTCGTCAAAACGCACCATTATCGGAAACTGTCGCACGCCCTCGAACAGTGATCCGGCTTCGGCCCCGCCGACGGCTGCACGCAGCCCATCCAACGCGTCCTCAACATCAAGCCCGTAGCGACCAAGGGCTGACCGATCCACGGTTACCACAAGTTGCGGCGCACCGGTGATCTGGTCGGCCTGTACCTCGGCAGAACCCTCAACCTGTTGCAGGAGTGATTGCAGGACTTGTGATCGCTCCAACAGAATTTCGGAATCCGGTCCAAAGATTTTGACGGCCAGTTCGGCGCGTGTGCCGGTCAGCAATTCATCAACAGCCATCGCGATGGGTTGGCCGATATTTACCACAATCCCCGGAAAGCTTTCCAGATCTTCCGAAATCGCCGTGCGCAAACCTTCGGCAGACAAGCCGGGCCGCCACTGATCGACCGGGTTCAGCTCGATGAAGGCTTCGGCGCTGTTGGTCGGGTCAGCATGCGCGCCAACCTCACCACGCCCAATACGGGTCACGATGGACTTGATTTCAGGAAAATTCTTTAACAGCCGCTTTTCCACAAGCGTCGTCGTCTTCGTTCCTTCGGTAAGCGAAATCGAGGGTGCCATGGTGACGCGCATCAGAATATCGCCTTCCTCCAACGATGGCGTAAATTCGGAACCAAGTCGCGATCCTGAAAAACCGCCCACCGCCAAAAATATGCCGCACAGGACGATGGCGAAAAAACGGTTACGGACAAAGAACCCGGCCGCACCACTGACCATCGCGACAGTCCGCCCCGGCTTGTCAGGGGCCTTCTTGCCGGATCGGCGCATCACCGAAAAGGCCATGGAAGGCGCAATCAGGGCCGCATAGAACAGCGAGCCGGTCATGGCGAGTGCAGCCGATGCCGCCAAGGGCCGGAAGGTTTTGCCCTCAACCCCTTGCAGCGAGAAAAGCGGCAGGAAAACAACGATAACCACGGCAACCGCCGCCACCAGAGGTGCGATTACCTCGGCGGTAGATCGGGCAACCAACATACGCGGCTCTTCAGAGCCGTCATCTTCCTCAAAACTGCGATCCACGTTTTCAGAGATAACAATCGCCCCGTCGACCATCATCCCGATGGCGATGGCGACCCCTCCTAATGACATCAGATTGGCGCTGATACCGAGCACGTACATTGCGATAAACGCAAAACCTACGGAAAACGGGATCGACAGGACCACAACCAGACTGGGACGCCAGCCCCCCAGGAAGACAAACACCACCAACGCTACGAGCACAGCCCCCTGCCACAACGCCGTCGTGACGGTTGCGGAGGCCTTGTTTACCAGCGTTCCCTGATCATAGTAGGGGACCGCCAGTACACCATCCGGCAGGCTTGCGTTGATTTCCTCAAAGCGCTTCTGGACCCGCGCGATGACATCGGATGTGTTGGTGCCATAAAGTTTCAGAACCAGCCCTGCGACAACTTCGCCCTCACCGTTGGCGGTTGCAAGACCTTGCCGAACGCCACCGCCAACGGTGATGTGGCCCAGATCGCGCACGCGCACGGTGCGCCCGTCCTCCACGTTGACGACAATCTCTGCGAGATCAGAGATTGTCTTGGCAAGTCCAACGCCGCGCACCGTATATTGTTCGGATCCGATTTCGAGGAATTGCGCCCCTTCGGTTTTGTTTCCGCGCTCTAATGCGCTGATCACATCGGCGATTTGAATATCATAGGCAAGCAGCGCATCGGGATCGAGCCTGACCTGATATTGCTTTTCATAGCCACCAAGGGACAAAACCTCGGTGACACCCGCCACGGTCTGCAACTGATACTTGACGATCCAGTCCTGAATTTCGCGCATCTCGACAAGGTTGCGTGCGCCGGTCTGATCTTCCAGACGGAAATACAGGATGAGGCCAAGCCCGGTTGAAATCGGACCCATTTGCGGGTCGCCAAACCCGTCGGGGATGTTGCCACGCGCTTCGGCGAGCCGCTCGCCCACGACCTGACGGGCGAAATAGACATCCGTCCCGTCCTCGAAATAGATGTTCACCACCGACAGCCCAAAATTCGAGACCGACCGCATATTTTTGAGTTTGGGCAGGCCCGACATCGCCGTTTCGATTGGATAGGTCACATAGCGTTCAACCTCTTCGGGGGCGAGCCCTTCGGTTTCGGTGAAAACCTGAACCAGCGCGGGTGTCACGTCCGGAAAGGCATCAACAGGCAAGGCGCGAAACGCAAAAAGCCCGCCAAGCGTCATCGCAAAAGCCGCAATGGCCGCCAAAAGCCAGCCGCCTGCGATGCGGTGCATAAAATCAGTCATAATCAGCTATCCTAATGTCCGTGGCCGTCGCCAAAGGCGTCTTTTTCAAGTTGGGCTTTGAGTGTGAAGGCCCCGTCAGAGACAAAAAGGTCGCCTTCCTCCAGCCCGCTGCGGATTTCCACATAGCCGCCAGCGGTTGTGCCGACCATGACGGCGCGCGGTGCGAACCCGCCGTCAACAGGGACAAAAACAGACGGACGGTTCTCTACCAGTTGCACGGCGGATTGTGGCACGCGCAAAACCTCCGCGGCATTGCCGACGCTGAGATCTGCAATCACAAACTGGCCGGGGGTCAGGCTTCTGTCAGCGTTGTCGAGGATGACACGCGCCGTCGCCGTGCGCGACACTTCATCAATAACCGGTAGAATAAAGGCCACCGTTGATTGTGCGATGACGTCGCCTGCGTCTGATTTCAAGGCGACGGGTGCGCCAACGCGAACGCGGCTGATGTCCTGTTTGTAAACTGCGATATCGGCCCAAACCACGCTGTCATCGACAATCGTGAACAGCACCTTGGCGCTGGAATCCCCGGCTGTTACCGTTTCCCCCAGCGTCGCCGCACGTCGCACAATTGTTCCCGCAAGTGGTGCAGTCAGATAGGCATTGGCATTGTTGCCATCCGGAGCAGTGGCTATTTTTTCGAGGGCGGCGTGATCAATTCCGACGGCATGCAGCTCGGTTTCTGCTGCTTCACTTTCGGTCTTTGCCGATTCATGCTCTGCGCGGGCTGTCTGAACATTCGCCTCGGATGTGACTTTTTGCGCCCACAGACCTTCCAGGCGTTCCAACGCCTGTGCGGCAAGGACTTCATTTGTTTGCGCAATGATCCATTGCGATTTCAACCCGGCAAGCTCACGGCTTGTGATCAGTGCCAGCGTATCTCCATAGGCAACGGTGTCGCCTTCACCAACCAAAAGCCGATCTATGACCCCGCTGACTTTGGGGGTGACATTTGCCATCCGGTCTGCGTCAAAGCGGATTTCTGCTGGCAGGCTGAGGGACTCGCCCAAGGCTCCCAACTCAGCTTGCTCTAGTAGGATTCCGGCCTCTTTCGCGACTTCGGGGGCCAGTTTGACAACATCGCCACCGCCTTCATCGCCGTGTGCGCCCTCAGCTTCGCCCGCATGATCGTCATCGCCATGCGCATCCTTGGCTTCACCTGCGTGGTCATCATCGTCGTGCGCATCCTTAGCTTCACCGGCGTGGTCATCATCGTCGTGCGCATCCTTGGCTTCACCGGCGTGGTCATCATCACCGTGCGCATCTTTGGCTTCGCCCGCGTGGTCGTCATCTTTCGGCGGGGTTGCGGCTGCGGCTGTCATCGGCAAAGGCGTTTCCGCATTGCCAGACGTGGCAGGTATCGTGACGAAGGCAAATACGCCCACCGTCAGCGCAGCCATGGTCATCGTTGTCAGTTTCATAATCGTACTCCAAGAATTGAATAGGTCACCGAAAACACGTCCAGGCACCTGTTGGAACTTCGTCTGCCATGATCAAACCGATGAAATGGCCCTGAAACAGGTTTGGCTCAAACGGTTTGATCTGCTGTGATATTTATGAGTTTCTAAAAAGCCCGTTTCGACGCGGGATATGTAAAATACCACTCTGCAATAGGGGCAGATCAGCCTCGTGGAGGACGGTAAAAACCTTGGAGCGTGGCAAGGACCACAGAGGCGTCAGCCCAGTGTCGCGACCGGTCTGCTGACGACTGATCGCATGCCAACTGCGCCTGCTTCAGTCCAATGATGTGGATATGGCAATCGCCAAAGCCATGGGATGCCTCACCATTTTCGCTAAATCTTTGATCCTGAGTAGCTAAATCAAGATCACCTGTATCGGTACCAAAAATAACTTTTTCAAAGACCGCTTCACCTGCCTCAAACACATGGGCATCGGCTTTTGCACTGCTGAAATTCAGAGCAGCCGCAAGCAGTATGGCTAACCCGATTTTAGCAACACGAATGGCGGACAAGTACTTCATAATGGGACCTTTACAGGACACGTAACCGATGGTCCATTCGCTTTTTGTCGCATGTTATTCACCATCAGAATCATAGGCTAACTTCCGTTCTGTTCTGCATCGCGCGCCTCATCATCAGCCGGATCAGCCTTCGGGGCCGCGTGCGCCGATGCCAAGGACCGGGACGGTGATTTAAAGCTCCGTTCCGTCAGAAAAGAGCAGGGTTAGCGGAAAGGTCTCCCCCTCGACGAGCGGAGATTGCAGTTGCATGAGCATGGCGTGATATCCGCCGGGTTCGAGGGCGATCATGCCCCCGAGCGGGATCATGATATCGTCCGCCGGAGCCATGCTGCTGACGCCGTCAGAATTGGTTCTGGTTTCGTGGATCGAGGCCATGTCGGAGATCTTCGCGCGAAGACCGATGAGAGAGATCGGATCGCTGCCCTCGTTCCGAACGGTCAGATAGGCCCCGCCCGGTCGCGACATTCCAAGGCTCGCGCGCGCCCAAGGGCTCTCGACCACAATCCATGCGTTGTCTGACAACTGCTGCGCTGACGATGCCATTGGCAAGCCCATCAGAAGAGTGACAGGCAGGCTCTGAATTGCGTTTGCGAAGGTTTTGAACACCTTGGTTCTCCTGTTCGTTCTAGTTGGTTGCTACAGCCTCGACTTCGGCTTGGACGAGCGACAAAAGCTGCTCCGCACCGAACTCTGGCAAAGGCTTACCGTTGACGAAGAACGTCGGTGTGCCCTGGATTCCGACAGCTTCTACATCGGCCCGGTCCTGATTGAGGACGCCGACGATGCTGGGTGACATGATCTGATTTGCGGCGGCGTCTGTGTCCAAGCCCGCCGCTCCGGCGATCTCCATGATGCGCTCAGCTGCCGGAGCGCCGTGAGAGGCCCAGGCAGGCTGATTTTCAAGCAGCGCTTCCAGCACGGGAACAAAAACGTCCTGCAACCGAGCCGCTTCCAGCACCTTGATTGCCAGCTCGGACCCTTCGCCGTGGAACGGCGTGTAGCGCATGACGACGCGCACATCGTCGGGGTATTGCGCCAGTATCTGCTTCACGATGGGATGGAAGGCGCGGCAGGCCTCGCAGGCTGGGTCGAAGAACTCCACGATGGTCACCGGCGCATCCTCGCGCCCGAGTAAGGGAGAATAGGACCGAACAAGACGATCCTGTTGTTCCAGCGGAGCGGCTGTCGCCACCGGGGTCGGATCGGGGCGCGACACGAACCACGCACCAGCCGCAAAAACGGCCAGCACCAGAGCGAGTATCGCAAGCAGAAGAGTCTTTCGGTTCATATTGAAATCCGTCGAAGTTGAATGAGAAGGACAAGGATCGCCCCGAACGTCAGCAGGGAAAGCAGAGGGATCGGTATACCGACGATCAGCATCGCGTCATCGGTGCAGGATGGCCCGGATGCAGTGCAGGGCACGATCGGCGCAGGCACGATCCCGGCGTAAAGCAGGAAATGGTAGAGGGCGACAGCACCGCCCAGAACGGCAAGGGGCGCGGCATAGCGCCAGATCGAGAGGTCGGCGCGCCACGCCGCCACGCCCAGGATGACCGCGAGCGGGAACATGAAGGCTCGTTGGAACCAGCACAGATTGCAGGGAGTCTGCCCCAGAACCTCTCCGATGAAGAGCACGGCAAGCGACCCAGACAAGGCGACGAACCATGCCGCGAACAGGAAAGCCACCGGATTCTCGGCACTTGGCGTTGCGTCTGGCCCAGCTGTCACGTGCCGATTCTTTCGCGAAGATCGGCAACGATCAGTCCGGGTTCCTGATCGTATTCGTAGATGCGGACGAACTCGCCCTCCGGATCGAACAGGAGGAAGGACGACGTGTGCCCTATCGTATAGCCGTCGGGTGACGAGGCTTCCTCGGTCTTCTGGTAGTAGATCTTGAAGGTCTCGGCTGTTCGTTCGATCTGGTCCGGCGATCCGCTCAACCCAAGGATTCCGGGACCGAACTGGGGAACGTAGTCGGCCAGAGCGCCTGGCGTATCCCTTTCAGGGTCGACCGTGATGAACAGGGGCTGGACGGCGGCACCTTCGGTGCCGAGATCGTCCATGACCTGCGCGATGGTTGCGAGCCCCATTGGACACACGTCGGGGCAGTTCGCAAATCCGAAAAAGACGAGCATCCAGCGCCCCCGGAAATCCTCGTCGGTCTGCACCATACCGGTATGGTCCGTCAGTTCGAAATCCGCAGCGAAACTCTCGGCCTCGGGGTCGACACGCGCGGTGGTCGGTCCTTGACCGCGTTCGGTCATCCAGAGCGTGGCTGACACCGCCGCAGCGACAACCACTGCCGACCAGAGAACTATCCGGACCTTCTTCATTGCTTGCGCTACCCACCTGTTCAGTTCGTCTGTGCGCGGGATACAAGCTACAGCAGATAGAGGTTCAAGCGAAAAGTTGCTCTTTGTTGTCCGAAGTCACACCAAAGTGAAACCTTGTCTTTTCATGGGAGTTGGCTCTTCGGTAAGCTACAGTCTTTGTAGATAGAAGGATCGCTCATGCTGGCTATTGGAACACTCTCGCGGAGAACCGGAACCAAGGTTCAGACGATCCGCTATTATGAAGAAATCGGTTTGATGAACGAGGCCGGAAGGACGGCGGGTGGCCAGCGCCGGTATTTCGAGAAAGATCTGGACCGGCTGGCTTTTATACGGCACTCCCGCCAGCTCGGCTTCTCGCTCGATTCCATCCGGGAGCTGCTAGATCTGTCGGACAACCCGTCCCAATCCTGCGCGGAGGCGGATTCGATCGCGCGTCGGCAACTCCACCAAGTCGAACAGCGGATCAAGCGTCTGCAAGCGCTCAAGAAGGAGTTGAAACGCATGGTCGCCGAGTGCGACGGTGACAGCGTTGCGGAGTGCAAGGTTCTGGAGGTCCTTCGAGACCATGCGGAATGTCTCACCGAGCACGACGAGATTGGGGCTTGAACGCCGCAATTGCCTATCCGCTGGCTGCTGTCGCGGAGATCAGCGGGTGTTTCGCCATCTGGGCGTGGTGGCGTCTTGGGGCATCACCGCTCTGGCTCGCACCCGGCATACTCGCGCTCGCGCTTTTCGGCTGGTTGCTGGCGCAGATCGAAACCAGCGCAGCGGGCCGCGCTTTCGCAGCCTACGGCGGCATCTACATCGGGGCCTCCATGCTCTGGATGTGGTTCGTCGAGGGCCAGCGACCTGACAGATGGGACTTCATAGGTACGTCTATCTGTTTGATCGGTGCCGCGATTATTCTTTCGGTGCCGAGAGAGACGTAAATATATTCTCTTGAACCTATAGTCGCTAGAGGTTCTATACACCTTTTTGATAGCGGCATCCGAAGAGGGCGTTTCCGGCCCCTTTGTTAGAAATCGGAAGGTTTGCCAGTTCGATGGTCAAAAGTGAATTCAGAGGGAAGAATGAAAAAGAGCGCCAGACGCTCTGGATTGTTCTATTTCTCAATCTCGCAATCGCTGCGGGGTTCTTCGCCACGGGAGCCATCGGCGATTCCAGCGCCCTGATCGCCAATGGTCTCGACAACACATCCGATAGCCTCGTCTATGGCATCAGCCTTCTGGCCTTGTCCCGGTCGTCGAAGTGGAAGCGGGGTGCCGCAAACGTATCCGGCGGATTGCTTCTGATCTTTGCGGTTGGCATTCTGATTGACGCTTGGCGGCGCTATGTCGGCGGTTCCGAACCGCTCGGAACTCTGATGATCGCAATGTCGCTGGTCGCTGCGGTCGTCAACCTCGCCTGCATCTGGCTGCTCGGGCGACTGAAGGAACCGGACGTGAACATCCGGGCCGCCAACACCTTCAGCCTCAACGATTTCGCATCGAACGGCGGCATCCTGATCGCGGGCGGTCTCGTTTGGTGGTTGGGCAGCAACTGGCCCGACCTCGTTGTCGGGGTCGCGGTGGCCGGCATCGCGGCATGGGGCGGCATAGGCATCCTGCGGGACGCGCACGAGGAACATCATGAAGCAGTGCATGAGGATCAGAAATGACGGCCGCTTGGGTCTACACGCTGATACCGGCTGCTGTAGCGATCGTGGGAGCCGTCGTCGCGGTCAATGTGCGACCTGGCCCCACGCTGGTCAGCGCCATCCAGCATTTCGCAGCAGGCGTCGTATTTGCTGCGGCGGCGGGTGAGATCATGCCGGATGTCGCCCATAGCGGATCGCCGATCGCGACGATCGTCGGAGGCTTTGCCGGAATCGGCGTGATGCTAGCGATCCGTCAGCTGGAACGGGTAATGAAGGGTTCGGCCGGGCTACTTACGCTCGTCGGCGTGGACATCCTGATCGATGGCCTGGTGCTCGGGATCGCCTTCGCGGCTGGGGCTCAAGCAGGCCTATTGCTGACCATCGCGCTCAGCGTCGAAGTTCTTTTTCTGGGTTTGGCCGTCACGACCGAGCTTTCGGAGACGGTGAAATCCAAGATGCGGATCGTCCTGATTATAGCGGCTCTCGTTGTCCTGCTTCCCGTCGGCGCGTTCATCGCAACGCCGGTCGCCAGCCTACCGGCGCATTACATCACCGGGTTTCTGAGCTTCGGCCTCATCGCGCTGCTCTACCTCGTGACCGAGGAACTGCTGGTGGAAGCGCATGAGACCCCCGACCGGCCATGGGTCGCGGCGATGTTTTTCGTTGGCTTCCTGCTGCTCCTCTCCCTCGAAGAGGTGATGTGATGGCCCGAGCCGCAATGAGAAGGAACCAGCATGCCGCATGATCATGCCCATATGGAGCCCAAGGAAGGTGACCGACGGGTCGCGATCGCCATCTGGGCCAACGGACTCCTGACGGTCGCCCAGATCGTCGGGGGAATACTCTCCGGCAGCCTCGCGCTGATCGCGGATGCCATCCACAACTTCTCCGACATGGCATCGCTCGTCATCGCATTCGGCGCCCGCAAAGTCGCGCGCCGCCCAGCGGACGCAAAGATGACCTTCGGATACGGCAGGGTCGAGATCGTGGCCGCGCTGATCAACTACACCTCTCTGATCATCATCGGCCTTTATCTGGTCTACGAAGGCGCGATGCGGTTTGTCGATCCGCCTGAAATCGAGGGCTGGACGGTGGTCATCCTGGGTGGTGTGGCCCTGTTCATCGACACCCTCACCGCGTGGCTGACCTATTCGATGCAGAAGGGCAGCGTGAACATCCGCGCGCTGTTCCTCCACAACCTCAGCGATGCGCTGGCGTCCGTGGCCGTGATCGTCGGTGGCGTTCTCATCCTGCTCTACGATATCCGCTGGGTTGATCCGGCGATCACCATCGGGATTGCCGTTTATATTCTCTGGCTCGCCTTCAGCGAGATCGGTGGCCCGATCCGCACCCTGATGTTGGGAAGCCCACCCGATATCGACACGGACAAGGTCATCGCGGCCGTCGAAAAAGTCGACGGTGTCGAGGAAGTGCATCATGCGCATTTCTGGCAGATGCAGGAGCATCGCGCGGCGCTCGATACACATGTCGTGGTCGCCCCGGATCGCTGGGAGGATGTCGAAAACATCAAGGAAGCGATCAAGACCCGCCTTTCGGAGGAGTTCGGAATCGATCACTCGACGCTGGAGTTCGAGAAGGCCGACAACAAACACGACGACGCAGCCCGTTACGGGCATGGATGAAAGGAGAACCTCATGTGGAAAGAAGTGAACATAGACGGCGACCGTGTGCTGGGGCTCGAATGCGACGGCAAGCTTTCGAAGCAGGATTTCGAGACGATGCACACCTGGCTCCATCGCGAATTGGAAGCGGCGGAGGACAAACCGGCGCTGGTCATCTTTATGGGCGCGTTTGAGGGCTATGAAAGTGCCGCAGCGATATGGGCGGACATGAAAGTGGACGCCCGACATGCGACTGATTTTTCGCGGGTCGCCATGATCGCTGATCAGAAGTGGATCGAATGGGGGACGAAGGTGGCGGATCTCGTGTTAGGTTCGGATTTTAAATGGTTCGACACCGATGAACGGGATGCGGCTATCACTTGGGCGCGCGAAAATTCTCTGGGTAGCGCGACGTAGATTGCCATGCCTGAGTTAAAGACTGTCATTCTCGCTGCCGGTTGCGTCGCCAATCTGCTGCTTGTCGTTGGGATACTCTGGTCAATCTTCCAACCGGAGCGACGTGTCTGGCCGCCGATTCACTCTACAGCAGTCCATAAGACCGTCGTCTGGGGACTTACGTGTGTCGGCTTCGGGTCTGCCATCGCTCTAGCTCTGCTAGAATGGGGTGCACTCGATTTCCCATGGATCATACGTGGGGGTCTTGGGCTTTGTCTGATTGTTCTGGTCTGGTCCGGAGTGATGCAGCTTGGAATGGCGGCGACGAGTGGCGATGAAGGCGTTCTGCGGACCCGTGGCCTCTACCGGGTTTCCCGCAATCCTCAGTATGTGGCTGACATTGCGATCCTCATCGGGATCGGAGTGCTCTCCGCATCGATCCTCGCGTGGCCAGTGATTTTTACAGGCGTAGCGGCATTGATCCTCGCGACCTTCGCCGAAGAGCGCTGGTTGATTGATCGCTATGGGAACGCTTACCGAGCCTACCTCCGAAAAACCCGCAGATTTCTTTAATGCCCTGACCAAGTTCGATCTCACGGGTTTGTGAGCAGTCACATCTTGAAGCTCTAGGGGGTGTAGGTCTTAGAACCGAAAAAATAACAAGACCAGAGGTTTTTCTTGATGAGACGAGCTAACGACAGACCGTTCACACGCCGGACTGCACTCTTTGGTGCAGCAGCAAGTGGGTTGGTTCTCGCGACCAGTAGGGCCATGGCACAGACAAGCGAGGGTCTGGCGGCACCGGCGGTGCGGAGCAATATTTCCGGGTTCAGGGTTGCATCTTGGCAAGACCATTTCGACGATCTGAGAAACGGCGCAATCCTCTGCGACATCGACTCCCGCGCGGTCCAATTCTGGTCGGAAGATGAAAACATCTACAAGCTCTACCCGTCCAGCGTTCCTTTGACAGAGGAGTTGACTCGGCGCGGATATACCACGGTGGTTCGCAAGGTAGATGGCCCGAGCTGGCGACCCACACCTTCAATGAAGGAGCGCAATCCCGAATGGCCGGATTTCGTTGGCCCTGGCCCCGACAATCCCCTTGGAACACACGCCCTTTATCTGTCATGGCAGTACTACCGCGTTCACGGCACCGGTGACACGCGCAAGATCGGTCGGCAATCGTCGAACGGCTGCATCGGTCTCTACAACGAACATATCGAAGAGTTGTTTGGATTGGCCGAGGTCGGTACTCAGGTTAAGTTGTTCTAAGGCGGAAATTTTAAATATGCGAATTCATCTTGGCTTACTTGTCCCAGCAGCGTTTTTGCTGGGAGCGTGCTCGGCTTCATTCACTGAAGCACCCGAAACCGCACGGAGCAGACAATTGCCAGAGGCAGTCGTCGCGATGGCGGCGACGGGGCAGGATCTTCAGTCGGCACGACTTTTGCCGGAAGACGGCTGCTATTGGTATCTGCACAACGGCCCCGTTGAAGCGACGTTGCTGCCGCTGCGAACTCCTCGTGGAAACCCGATTTGCACGGCGCCTGCCGCATAATAGGGTTCAGGTGATCGAAGCTCACCGCGAATGATTAAAAGTTGCACAAGCTTCCGAACAATGGCGCGTCGGAAGACGACCTCAGCTTTCTGCCGTGACGCTTTCCTCGGCCGAGTAGAGGAAGGCCGTCGAACCAATATCAACGTTGGGATAAAGAATATTTATGTGCGCCATGACCATTCGAACGCAGCCGGAACTCGCACGACCGCCAATGCTTCTCGGCTGTGGCGTACCATGAATGCGGAGATAGGTATCCCGGTCGCCGAGAAAGAGATAGAGAGCTCGCGACCCAAGCGCATTCTTAGGTCCGGGCTCCATACCGTCGGCGATATCAGCGTAGAGTTCCGGGTCGCGGTCGATCATGTTCTGCGTCGGCTGCCAATGCGGCCATCTGACTTTACGCTTGATCGTGTATGTACCTGGTTCGTACAGGTCACCACGAGCAATGGCGACGCCATAGCGCATGGCAGTCCCGCCCTCCTCGATGTGATAGAGGTAGCGGGCGACCGCATCGACATGAATGTCGCCCGGTGTCAGCCCGTCTTTCGCGGCCACCCGGGTCGGGAGAAACCGCGGGTGTAAGCCCCATGGATTCGAAGTTGCCGGATCAAAACCGGGCGGCGTCACCTGTGCATCCCAGCCCGCTTTCTGCGCTTCGGTCGGCCAAGTATTCGCCAGCACCGGGTTGGCAATCGGGGCAGAAAAAAGGGCGGCGGTGGTCATCACGAAATGTCGTCTCGTCAGCATGTTATACTCTTCCAACTTTGATTTTCGAATGCCGCAAACCGAGAAACGGCGTTTCTTGTGTTTTAAAACCTCTACCAACTAGAGCTTCAAGGAATTTATTATGACGCAGATTGACTGCTCAGATTTTACATCTTGCATCGTGGTCGATGGCGATGACACCCCTACCTTGACCACGACGAGAGTCGCAGTCCAGGTGGCGCTCACAACCGGCTCCACTCCAAACTAGATCACCCCATCGCCATGTCATTGCTGAATAAGTTGGATGAATTGCCCGTATTCCTGGCTCACTTCCTGCGCCTCGGTGAAGGCACGGGAACGCTCGCCTTCCATGCAGCGGAAGTAATCCTGCACGTCCGAAATGTAGTCCTCGAAATCCTGACGGATCAGGTCGGCATACTCGCGGGCGGCGGCGGGGTCGTTCGGCACGAACGGCCTGGCCGGTGCCAAGCAGGTTTCGGCTTGCGCCGCAGAACTCACAAAAACGGGCAATGCTATAGCGACGAGTAGGATTAGGAACGGGCGTGGTCGCATTGGGAAATCCCTCAACATTCTTGTTAGATAGGCGGTTTCATGCCAGTTAACGCTCCAGCAACGAAGCTTCTGCAGGAACGATCTTATAGCTTGTGGACACTCTTATAACAACGTAAGACTGAGGCACCCGAGGAGGGTGCCCGGTCTGCCAACCGTATGAAGAAGGCGCACCGTGGGGACAGAGCTAGAAAAAGAAGCGCCGAATGTGGTTACGGAGATTCAATTCAAGACTCTCATGCACAGTGGGTATCACGCCGAGGTTGTGTGCAAATCGCATGCACACCGCGAAAAGTCGGTCTGGTATGGAGAGTGGTTCATCCGGGCTGTCAGTCGGGATCATTCCGTCGAACGGCTGCTCGTACCCGCAAGGTCACGCTCATACGACGGCGAAGACAGCATCAGGCTCCGGGAGTTCAAGACCGCGAACGGCCTCATATCCTTCCTCGAAGGTCTCGGCTTCGAGGAAGTCAGCATCCCGCTCAAAAAAGGCGGTCGATCGGTCCATCAACTTCGCACCGGGGATTCCCAGACAGATCAGGGCTAGTGCTGCGGCGCTACTCCTGACGGCGGGTGCCGCACAGGCCCAGATCGTCTTTGCGATGGACGGCGACGGATCGTTGACCGGCTCGACACCGCAAAGCTCCTTCACCACGCACTACAATGACGGCATCGCGCAAGGCGCGGCATCGGACGAATTGCAGTTGTTGGGGTAGATTCCGGTAGGGGGCAGGATCGTATCATAAGGCTTTCTGTCGGTGACGTTTGACGATCTCCGTGACTGTGTTTTTTGAGATCCCGAGATCGCGGGCGATCCAGCGGTAAGATCGACCATCTTCCACGGCCTGAAGCACCTTTGGCGCGAGCTTGTCGGATTTCGGACGTTGGCCGGGCTGTCTGCCGAGCTTTTTGCCCCTTGCCCGTGCGGCGGCGAGGCCGGATTTCACACGCTCGCTGAGGAGATCACGCTCAAACTGGGCAATGCCTGCCAACATGGTGGCCATCATCCGTCCGTGGGGCGTGTTGAGTTCAAAGGTCATGCCGTTCATGGCAACAACCGAGACTTTCCAGCCTGCAAGCCTGTTCAGGGTATCGAGCAGATCCTGGGTGGAACGCCCCCAACGCGAGAGCTCGCTGACCAGGATCGCATCGATCTGCCGGGTCTGCGCGAGATCAAGCACCCGACTGCGGGCGGCTCGATTTGCCGATGCCCCGGAAGCCGTTTCCTTGAACACGCCGATTACATCGTAGCCGCCACGTTCCGCGAAGGCGGTCAGTTCGGCCACCTGCCGCTCGCAGGACTGGTCGGATGTGGAGACCCTGGCGTAAATGGCCGCGCGCTGTCCCATTTGAACCCCCTTGGATTTTGGCCTTGCAAGCCATTGATTTTGCTGGTGCAGATTTTGTCCCGAACAGACTAATGATTAACAGGGACAAACCCACATGCCAAGACGCTCTATTTTGACCGAACGACAGCGCGCAAGCCTGCTTGACCTGCCGACTGACGAGGCGATGATCCTGCATCACTACACACTGGCGGATGACGATATTGAACACATCCGAACCCGACGGCATGCCCGCAATCGTCTTGGCTTCGCGCTGCAGCTTTGTGCATTCCGGTATCCCGGCCGCTTGCTGGTGCCGGGCGAAGTTATTCCCTTGGAGGTGAACCGCTTTATAGCCGCGCAGATTGGCGAAGACGTGGAAGATCTTTGCCAATATGCCGAGACCGACGTTACTCGGCGCAGGCATCTCATAGATCTACGCCTGATCTATGGATTCAAGATGTTCTCCGGGCGTGGTGCCCGCGATCTGAAGGGCTGGCTTGAACGCGAAGCAGAAACCGCGCGATCCAATGAAGACCTTGCCCGGCGGTTTGTCGAGAAATGCCGACGGACCCAGACTGTCCTGCCCGGGGTGTCTGTCATCGAACGCCTTTGTGCTGACGCCCTTGTCGCCGCTGAGCGACGCATAGACGGCCGGATCGTGGCGCGCCTCGATGAGGTTTTGAAGGGCCAATTGGATAATCTGTTGACAGACATGGTTGATGGCACGGTCAGCCGGTTCATCTGGCTTCGGCAGTTCGAGGTTGGGAAAAATTCGGCGGGGGCCAGCCGCCTTCTGGATCGCTTGGAATTTCTGCAGGGTTTGGGGGCGTCACCAGCTATTCTGGAAGGAGTGCCGCCCCATCGGATTACGCGACTGCGCCGTCAGGGCGAACGCTATTTCGCCGATGGTCTGCGAGACATCACCAGCGACCGGCGTCTGGCCATTCTGGCGGTCTGTGCGGTGGAATGGCACGCGGCGACTGCCGATGCGGTGGTCGAGACCCATGACCGGATCGTGGGCAAGACTTGGCAGGATGCAAAGAGGTTGTGTGACGCACGCATCGCGGGCGCCAAATCCGCCCTGCACGACACGCTTTGCTCCTTCAAAAATTTGGGCGCGGCCCTCCTGGAGGCCAAGGGGGATGAGGCATCTCTTGATGTGGCAACCGAAACGTCCTGTGGCTGGCTTCAGCTTGAGGACCTTGTCGCAACTGCGGCCGAGCTGACGGACACGATGGCTGCTAACCCTATCACCCATGTCGTGCAGGGGTATCATCGGTTCCGGCGATACGCGCCACGCATGTTGCGTGCTTTAGATATCCACGGGGCCACTGTGGCGCTGCCCTTGATGCAAGCGGCACAGGTCGTGGCTGATGACCGGAATGGCGAACCCCGGTCCACCAGCTTTTTGCGGCGGGGTTCCAAATGGCACCGCCACCTCAACTTTGAGGTGGACGATGGTCACCGGCTCTGGGATGTGGCCGTTTTGTCCCATCTCCGCGAAGCGTTTCGATCGGGTGATATCTGGTTGGCTCATTCGCGGCGCTACGGCGATCTGAAACAGGCCTTGGTGCCGGTTGAAGCTGCACAGGCCACGCCAAGATTAACAGTTCCCCTTGATCCGGAAAGCTGGATTGAAGACCGCAAGGCGCGGCTGACAGATGGGCTGGACCGTTTGGCCAAGGCGGCGCGGTCGGGTGCTATCCCCGGCGGCTCCATCGAAAACGGCATCCTGAAAATCGACCGTCTGACCGCAGCCGTGCCAGAGACCGCCGAAGCTCTGGTTCTCGATCTCTATAACCGCCTGCCCGCTGTGCGCATTACCGATCTGCTGCTGGAGGTCGACGATGCAACTGGCTTCACGGATGCCTTCACGAATGTGCGCACCGGTTCACCGTGCAAAGATCGCATCGGGCTGTTGAACGTCTTGCTCGCCGAGGGCCTGAACCTTGGGCTGAGCAAGATGGCCGAAGCCACCAGCACGCACGACTACCTGCAGCTGTCGCGTCTGTCGCGGTGGCACATCGAAAGCGATGCCATCAACCGGGCGCTCGCAGTGGTGATCGATGCGCAAGCGAACCTGCCAATGGCCAAATTCTGGGGTGGCGGCGTCACCGCGTCCAGCGACGGGCAATTCTTCCCGGCTGCCCGGCAGGGTGAAGCGATGAACCTCATCAACGCCAAATACGGCTCCGAGCCGGGCTTGAAGGCCTATACGCATGTCTCAGATCAATTCGGCCCCTTCGCGACCCAGAACATCCCGGCCACCGTGAGCGAGGCACCCTACATCCTCGACGGGCTGTTGATGAACGAAACAGGCCGTAACATCAAAGAGCAGTATGCCGATACCGGCGGCTTCACCGACCATGTCTTTGCCGTCACCTCGCTGCTGGCCTTCAGGTTCATTCCACGCATCCGCGACTTGCCCTCGAAGCGGCTCTATCTCTTCGAACCCGCTGCAGCGCCCAAGGAGTTGCGCGGCCTGATCGGCGGCAAGATCAGAGAGGGCCTCATCGTCCAGAACTGGCCGGATATCCTGCGGGCCGTAGCCACGATGGCTGCGGGCATCATGCCGCCCAGTCGGTTGCTCAAAAAGTTCGCGGCCTATCCCCGCCAGCACGAGCTGGCCGTGGCCTTGCGCGAAATCGGCCGCATCGAGCGCACCCTCTTCATCATCGACTGGCTACTTGATGCCGACATGCAGCGCCGTGCCCAGATCGGTCTCAACAAGGGCGAGGCCCATCATGCTCTGAAAAACGCCCTGCGCATCGGACGTCAGGGCGAAATCCGCGACCGAACCCCCGAGGGGCAGCATTATCGCATGGCCGGGTTAAACCTGTTGGCGGCCATCATCATCTACTGGAATACAAAATATCTCGGACAGGCAGTCGCGGCACGAAGACGTGCCGGTCTGGATTGTTCTCATGAGCTTCTGGCGCACATCTCGCCTCTCGGATGGGCGCATATCCTTCTCACAGGCGAGTACAGGTGGAAAAAACAACCCGTTACCGCCTTATGATACGATCCTGCCCCCCACCGGAATCCACCCCTGAACGACCGCACGCACGGGCTTCAGTTCAAGGCGCAGTTTCTGAGAACCTCGGCGCCGTCCAGTATTGAGGGGATTGAGAAGTACCTCGGGTCCGGCATGATCAAGGGGATTGGACCAGTCTACGCCAAGCGGTTGGTGAAGATGTTCGGCAAAGACGTCTTCGATATCATTGAGGAAACGCCAGAACGGCTCCGTGAGGTGGGCGGGATTGGACCCAAGCGGGCCAGCAAGATTACAGCTGGTTGGGCCGATCAGAAAGTCATCCGGGAGATCATGGTCTTCCTGCACCAGCATGGGGTAGGCACGGCCCGGGCTGTGCGGATTTTCAAGACCTATGGCACGGACGCCGTGCAGGTGATGAGTGAAAACCCCTACCGGTTGGCCAAGGACATTCGTGGTATTGGTTTCCGCACCGCTGACCTCATCGCCGAAAAGCTGGAGATCGAGAAAACGGCGATGATCCGTGTGCGCGCTGGTATCTCCTTTGCCCTGACTGAAGCGATGGGGGATGGTCATTGTGGTCTACCCCGCACTGAGTTGATTGGTTTAGCTGAAAAGCTGTTGGAGGTCCCTGCCCCACTGATTGAAGGCGCCTTGGCGGAAGAGCTGGCAGAAGACACAGTCACGCTGGACCGGGTGGGTGATGCAGAATGCATCTTCCTGACCGGGCTCTACATGGCAGAGCGCAGCATTGCCGAGCAGATCAAGCGGATCGGATCAGGTTCTTTGCCATGGCCTGTCATTGACGCCGACAAGGCGCTGCCGTGGATCGAGCAAAAGACAGACCTGACCCTTGCAGCCAGTCAGGCTGAGGCCATCCGGACAGCGCTGCTCTCCAAGATCATGGTAATCACTGGCGGTCCGGGTGTCGGCAAAACGACCATCGTCAATTCGATCCTGCGCATCCTCTCGGCAAAGAAGGTGAACCTGCTTTTGTGTGCGCCGACCGGTCGGGCCGCAAAGCGTATGACCGAAGCAACCCAGATGGAGGCAAAGACAATCCACCGTCTTTTGGAATTTGATCCCAAGGCCTTCGGTTTCAAGCGGGATGTCGAGAACCCGCTTGAATGCGATCTGCTGGTTATCGACGAAAGCTCGATGGTCGATGTGCTGTTGATGCAGTCGTTGCTCAAAGCCGTCCCGGATCATGCAACCCTTCTCATCGTGGGTGACATTGACCAACTTCCCTCAGTCGGACCGGGTCAGGTTCTAGCGGATATCATCGGCTCAGGCGCTGTCCCAGTTGTCCGGCTGACAGAAGTGTTCCGTCAGGCAGCACAAAGCAAGATCATCACAATAGCCCATGCGATCAATGCGGGGCGTATGCCAGACCTTGCACCCCCTGATGGTGAGGCTGATTTCTACTTCGTGCCCGCAGCAGATCCAGAACAAGCGGTATCGCGCATTGTCGAGCTGGTCTTCAAGCGCATCCCGGCCCGCTTCGGGTTTGATCCGATCAAGGACATTCAGGTGCTATGCCCGATGAACCGGGGCGGTGTTGGGGCAAGATCCCTGAACATCGCATTACAGGCCGCCTTAAACCCTGCCGGTGAAAAGCGGGTTGAGCGGTTTGGCTGGACCTTTGCGCCACGCGACAAGGTCATGCAGATCGAGAACGACTACGACAAAGAGGTCTTCAACGGCGATATCGGGACGATCGAGGACGTTGATCTCGATGAGGGTGAGGTTGCGGTCAATTTTGACGGGCGTACGGTCACATACCAGTTTGGTGAATTGGATACTCTGGTGCCGGCCTATGCTGCCACCATCCACAAGAGCCAGGGATCAGAATACCCGGCCGTGGTCATCCCCGTCATGACCCAGCATTACGCAATGCTACAACGCAACCTGATTTACACCGGTGTGACACGCGGCAAGAAACTGGTGGTTCTTGTGGGCCAGAAACGGGCCGTTGCGATCGCGGTCAAAAATATCTCAGGCCGGCGGCGATGTTCCAAGCTGGATGAATGGCTCAAACCGGGTAACACTGGCCATGTTCATTGAGCCACAAGATCTAACATACATGGCACAAAGCAATAATGTGACGGCGTTTTTATCGATAAAATAACACTAAAGGCGCCGCACCTTACTGATCTATTCTATGTCCAATAATCTTGTGCGAGGTCTATGGTGGTGGCGTGGTAATGTCGGTTCATCCGGTCAGGTTACCGCCTCTGAAGCCGATGCACGAGCCAAGAAAGGCTAGGGTCGATGTCCAAGTTTATGGTAAAACCAGTGGCGCACCGCGCTGAAGAAACCGAGAGCCGTCTTGTTGAAGAGATGGTGCGGAAAATCTGCATCTTCGAAAGCGAAGAACACCTTTTGGATTTCCTTGACGAATTGAAGAACCACCGCATGAGCCCCAGGGTTGAGAGGCCGGCCTACCGGGGGCTGATGCCCCTTAGCAGGAGCTAACCTTCAGCAGGCTCTGCTGGAAGCGGACTCAGCCGTTCAAAAGTCGAGCACATGATTGCAACCTGGCCTGAGAGGATATCACGCTGAGGCAAGATAAGCTTCGCGAACGGGCTGACCACGTTTGGATCACGATTGCCAAGGTAGGTTGAGACGAAGGAGATTGCCTCCAGTACAGCTTCCAACCTGCTGCCATAAACGGGTTCATGATGCGCAAGCCGGTTTCGCATCTCATAGATGACTTCAAGCTGTGACGCGACATCCGCTCGCTTCAGCGTTTTGGTTGGGAATACCTTCCGCAGGCCACGCTTCCAGAGCATCGTTTCATATTGATCCGAAAAGAGGCGTTTCCAGAAATGCATGGTGAGCTGAGCGATGACCTGACTGTCAGCAACGGATATTGTCGCTTGTCGTCTGGATGCCAGATCTTCATGTGACAGGCCTGGAGGCCTGCCGCCAGGGAAGGCTTGAGCATCCAGCGCGGCCTTCTGTGGACCTGTCATTTTCGAGTATGCAGCGCGGCGGGCCTGCTTCTGCGCCCTCCTGATCGAACCGCCTTCGAGGTGTTGCCATCTGAGCGTTAGGGGCGGATTTCGCAGCCAATCAGGTCGACCGTACATCGTGTCAAGCTGCTTACATGCAGCGTTGCGCAACGATACTTCGATTAGCCCCGTAACGGCCATGACTGCGACACCCAAGCTCATGGTTGCCTGGTGCAGCTCAATGGCGTCTTCGCGAAGGCCCGATTTTGTGAGATTCAGAAAAGTCTGCAAGCGAGGCGCTGACAGAAAGTCCGAGATGTGATCCGCGTCATCGGGCGTCAGAAATCTTGACATTCTTCGCGTCTTCCTCTAAGTTCATCAATGAAACGTCGGATCAATGTCGGCAGCGCGCCTTGGCGTGACGGACACCGACGCTCTAGAAAGGGTCGCTCTATATGGGCGGCCCTTATTCATTTCAGCAAACCTTTCGCATTAGTAGAAGACACCCTCTGCCCGTTGCCGCGAATTTCATTCATCAGGGTCAATCAAAATATACCTGCCTGATTTAGGTCTATGCTTCGGTCCAAAACCAATCACGCCTTTTCTAAAGCCTCGAAAGACGCAGTTTTCGCGCTGGAGCTGAGCTGCGGAGATTTCACCCCGACGCAATCTTTCCTCATCCCTTTCTCGGGCGCGAGCTTTCACTTCAGCACGGCTTCGGATCAAGTCAGACATTGCAGGCTTTCTTTGCTCTTTGCTGGGCGCTCTATTCGGGAGTGTCTCGGATGATGACCATAAAGTATATACCACACAATCCATATGAGATCGCCCTGCCTCCCGACTTCCCTCAGCCCATAAACTTCTTTTTACAAAAACCAATGAACGCAGCATCGATGTTACGGGGCGGCTCAGCCTGCTCTTCAGCAAAAGCGCACCATTCGCTGTAGAGAGCATATACATCCCAACCAGGGGCCGCCCGCCGTGCCTTTTCAATCAAACCGGGTGACGGTGAGCTCGGCAGTCCCAGAGCCATCTCCACCTGACCCTTTATAGACAGTGCCCGTTTGGCTTTGAAGACAACGTTCTCATCACACAGTTCGATGTCATAATCTGGGATATGCCCATCATGCGCGATTTGCTTCACGAAAAACTTGAATTTTTTGTCAGGGGAGTTGCTTCCCACCTTCTTCTTCAGTTTTGCCAATCCAATTTTGAACGGGATATTCTGTTCGCCAACGTGCTTTCTGGCCAGTTCATAGATCCGCCGCTCAAGGGGGCGCCGCAGCCTGAAATATTTCGGATTGATTGTCAAAACCTCCATGCCTTGAACAGCACGGAACGTCCAATCTGAGACTTTGATCCGGACACGGGTCATCCGGCCAAATGGCCCCTCTTCACCATCATCAGAACGCCGGATAATTTCATATTCATCTATGAGACCAAACCCGCGGGTCTGCATATGATCGCCGGTTTTGACGTTGGTCTTTATCGTCGTGCCACGCAGCCGATCGAGAGCATCTTCGAAACGCTTGTAGCTCTCACGATTGGTTCTCCAGTTTGTCGCCACCAAAAGTTCGTGCGCCGTCAGATCAACCCAGGGGGACACCTCGTTGCCGGCATTGATGTCGTGGACAAGCTTGCTGATGCAGTAGAGCAGAACATCCTTATCCATGATGGTGGCTAAGCCCTTACCGCTTGGAACGACAACAATCCTTTTGCCATCGTGATGATATTCGAGCTCACGCATGTCCGGTTTCACTGAAAGTGAGAACACCGGATGCTCCATGCTGGCCATGTCATTCTTGGGCGCGGCGTCAGAGACGTCGAGAATGAAGAAGTCACGATTCGGATGGCGATCTGGCAGCAAGGTTCCCATAGAGCCACATTAACAAACTTCGTCGTTTTGGGAACCCTGTTCGTCGATCTGGGAACCAAGAGCTTCAGAGAAGCTTGTTGGTCTGTGGATAACCCACTCTAACAGCTTCGCCCTTCTAGGAACCAATCTTCGCCCCTCTAGGAACCGCTTTTCGCCCTTCTGGGAACCAATCTTCGCCCCTTTGGGAACCACATTGATCAAAAATTAGTGCAAATAGTACATTATATCAATTGCTTAAGAGGTTTGGAAAAAGGTTGTAACACTATAACTAGAATCTAACTATATAACACAGCCAGATTGACGATCATGAAGCCTTCCCGCCAACGCTTTTCAGATAGGCTTGGATTGCATCGATAATAATCGCGTTCACAGGACGACCCTCATCGATCTTCTTCAACTGAAGCTCTTTCCACAGCGAAGGAGGAACACGCAGAGACATCGCTCTGCTGTTGTCAGGCTCTGGTTTTTCAACCAGCTGCTGAGAAGGTTCAGGCTCTTTGGGCGCATTGATAGCCAAACTGCGTAGACTTGTTTTCTTCACCATTGCAGCTTCTCCTCAACTTCGTTGAACAGCGTTTCGATCTCAAGGATGTAAAACGCGGAGCAATATTGGGCCACGGAAGCGGCTGCGTTTTGCAGTTGTAGCGGAGTAAAAGTCCGCCAGTTTGTGCCCTTCGTTTATGCGGAGGGCGGGAGATGTATTCTGTGGATA
>Ga0115012_10000293_pt1 | contig 28723 bp, 24 predicted proteins | sample TroAtlMetagenome_FD_88706 | JGI IMG/M metagenome (GOLD analysis project Ga0115012, IMG submission 88706) | Marine eukaryotic phytoplankton communities from Atlantic Ocean - Tropical Atlantic ANT10 Metagenome | ecosystem: Environmental > Aquatic > Marine > Oceanic | place: Tropical Atlantic...
ACACTGCGGACACTGCGGACACTGCGGACACTGCGGACACTGCGGACACTGCGGACACTGCGGACACTGCGGACACTGCGGACACTGCGATCGTTGGTTGGTCAAGCTGCCTACCTCTTCAATTTCGTCAGTGCCGATTGCGTAATTTCTTAGCTGACAACGCCCTATTACATGTAAAAGTTGCGCGAATCACCTCTAGGATGCATACTTCACTCCACCCATTCACTTATATTTTGATTTTTGAGGACGAAAGATGCTTCGCAAAACGTTTTTCTTGACTCTACTTTTGATCGCAGGGCTATCTATCGGCGACAATATTGTCGACCGAGCGTACGCTCAGGGCAACCCTTGCCCGAATGGGAAATGTCCGCCATGATAACCCCGATTTTCGCGACGACGAAACCGATTTGTGAGGTATGCTACAGTGAACGCATACGATAATCATCTTGAGTACTTTGGAGAGCTTTTTTCGAAAAAACAACTGGAGTTCTGGGCGGCAATGGCTTTCGGAACCGCTGCGACCATGTTGTTCTCTGGTGTAAAATTTAGAACGCCAGTTAACAAGGAAGGATCTTCAGTGGAGCAAAAGCTAGCGCCGTCTGATTCCACAAGTCAGTCGCGCTACACAATTGCGCTTTTCACCTATGGGTTTGGATTGCTCGTGGCGTATTGGGGCATTTGCTATATTGGTCCAGTTCCATTAGCTCAAGCAGGAATTTTGGATGATCTTCCGCGTCCTTTAGATCATGACGCAGCGATACCACTGGTGGCACTTGTCCTTCTGCTCGGTCTCGGCGCGGTTCCAAACCGCTACCTTTCGGGTGCGGAACAGTATTGGCGTTCGTCAATGCATGATTGGGCACGGATTCCGCGCGCGGTGCGGTTGTTCGCAGTACAGTTTGCGTCAAGCCCTTATCTACGAGAAGAGATTTTTGTTCGCCGTGTGCGCCTGCTTGAGAACCTAGACGCCGCCGTCCCGGCCTCATTTCTGAGTCAGCCACCGACGTCAGCGGAATACCGATTGGGTCGAATTGCAGCACTTCTCGGAACTATTGTTGACCTTAAGAGCAGCTACGTAGAAGACCCTCGCATCGACCAGTCCGCCTTCAATCGCTTCAGAGATGAATTTGATCAGATTTTCGTTCGAAACCAACAGCTTATAAAGAAGATTGCGACCGCGGATCGCAACCAAGCAGAGCCAGAGTTGGTCGAGGTGCCTTCGGCTTACCTGCCAGAGATTGAGGAGATAATTAGAGATGCTTCAACTCTAATTTCTCTAACATGCAGGCGCGCAACTAATACCACCAAAAACTCGCACTCTTTATTAAGATTCTTGGGCTTTAAGGGTGCTGATGCATCTCACTCAACCGTTGACGCAGACATCTTCTTCATCTCAGTTCCGGCAGCGATATTAGCGTATGTCGCTTGGATTTTGGTTGGGCCCGGCTTTCACCATTTTTTTTCAAGCAACTTGCTGCAAGGTTGGCCTGATCCATCAGTGGGGTATGAAAGATCAGTTTACCTTTTGCCATTTCTTTCTGCGCACTTTCTTGCGGTTGTTGTCTTTATGGGACTACGTCGACGGCGCCTTAATGGAAGTGCGTGGTTTGAATCGGATGGACAGGCCATGCCACGAATATCTTCGTACGGAGTTCTTGGGCTTGCCTCCTATTTAGCAGCGACGTTGGCGCTATGGGCCGCCTATGCATCATTTAACATTAAGCTGCCGTGGGTGGAATTACTTGTTATCTCCATTACCCCTGCGGCATCTGCAATTTTCTTTTCGATAGGAGTTGATGCGGCCCGTATTGGAAAGCTACCTCATTATCGAGCCCGAATTGCCTCAGCCCATACCCTAATTATTTTCTTGCTATATATGCTAGGAGTTTATTCTCTTTATCCCTTCGATTTTGCGCCCGGAGCAAAACTTTTTTCGGCCATTGCGATTTCGGTGTACGTGACCACCCTCGCAGGAATAGTGGCGTCATTCCGAGTGAGGCGACCTTGATTGACCGAGGCGAGTTTACCCATAGCTTAAGGCTGCCGCAAACCATCATTATTGCTTGCGGTAGAGCCTTGGTCTCGCAAGCACTGGAGAAATTTACGGTGGGCGGCTCCATCGCGATGTTTCTGTTCCTACGATGAGGGGCAGGTCTGGGCTCGCTGCTGTCGTCCGCCGCATGGGGCGCGAACGACAACTTATCCTTGGCATATGCGATCTGGCTCAGAGACCTGACAGGACGGTCGCTTTTGTCTGAAACCTGAAAGGGGCGCCCGCATTCGGGCGCCCCTTCTGACTTGCCAGAGAAGCCGATCGCGGTGCGGCGGTCAGACCGCGACCTTGCGGCTTTCGTCGAGATAGATTTCGCGCAGGCGGCCCGCCACGTCCCCCGGCGTGCCGGTGCCGATGGTGGCGCCGTCGATCTCCACGACCGGCATCACGAAGGCCGAGGCCGAGGTGAAGAACGCCTCATCGGCGTCCTTGGCCTCCTCGATGGTGAAGGGGCGCTCTTCCACGATCATCTGCGCCTCGCGGGCGAATTTCAGCACCGCGGCACGGGTGATGCCGTGCAGGATGTCGGTCGACAGGTTGCGGGTGATGATCTTGCCGTCCTTGACGATATAGGCGTTGTTCGAGGTGCCCTCGGTGACAAAGCCGTCCTCGACCATCCACGCATCGTCGCAGCCGGCCTTCTTGGCCATCATCTTGCCCATCGACGGGTAGAGCAGCTGCACCGTCTTGATGTCGCGGCGGCCCCAGCGGATGTCCTCGATCGAGATCACCTTGATGCCCTTCTTGGCGGTCGGGTTGTCCGCGAGGCCGGGCTTGTTCTGGGTGAACAGAACCAGCGTCGGCTCGGTGGTCTCGGGGTCGGGGAAGGCGAAGTCGCGGTCGCCGGGCGCGCCACGGGTGACCTGAAGGTAGATCAGCCCCTCTTCGATGCCGTTGAGTTCCACCAGCTTGCGGTGGATCTCGATCAGGTCGTCGAAGGCGGCGGGCTTCTTCATGTCGAGCTCGTTCAGCGAACGCTCGAGCCGCTTCTGGTGGCCCTCGAAGTCGATCAGCTTGCCACCCAGCACGGAGGTCACCTCGTAGACGCCATCGGCCATCAGGAAGGCGCGGTCGAAGATCGAGACCTTGGCCTCGGTCTCGGGCAGGTACTCTCCGTTAACGTAGACAGTGCGGGTCATGTAAGGGGTCTCCAGTCAGGTCGGTCGGGAGCGGCGGGCGGGGATCAGCCCCAAAGCGCCGGCTCGGAAGGATGCACGCCCTGCGCGTCAAACAGCAGGGGGGTGGGGCGGTCTTCTGCCAGAAGCAGCGGGCCGTCAAGATCGGTGAAGGCGGCGCCCTGCGCCACCAGAACGGCGGGCGCCATGGCAAGGCTCGAGCCGACCATGCAGCCGACGAAGATGCCGTAGCCCTCGGCCTCGGCCGCGGCGCGCATCGCCACCGCCTCGGTCAGGCCGCCGGTCTTGTCGAGCTTGATGTTGACGATGTCGTACTTGCCCTTGAGCCCGGGCAGCGAGGCGCGGTCATGGGCGCTCTCGTCGGCGCAGACCGGCACCGGGCGCTCCATGCCGATCAGCGCCTCGTCATCGCCCGCGGGCAGCGGCTGCTCGACCATCGCCACGCCGAGCCGCACCAGATGCGGCGCCAGATCGGCATAGACCTCGGCCGTCCAGCCCTCGTTGGCGTCGACGATGATGGTGCTGTCGGGGGCGCCCCGGCGCACCGCCTCGAGCCGCGGCATGTCGTCGGGCGTGCCGAGCTTGACCTTCAGCAGCGGTCGGGCGGCATTCTTGGCGGCCTGCGCCTGCATGTTCTCGGGAGTGTCGAGCGACAGCGTGTAGGCGGTGATCTCCGGGCCGGGCTTCGGCTGGCCCAGAAGCTCCCAGACCCGCTTGCCCTGCGCCTTGGCCTCGAGATCCCAGAGCGCACAGTCGACAGCGTTGCGGGCGGCGCCGGCGGGCAGCAGCCCCTGTAGCGCCGCGCGGCTCACATCGGCCGGCAGACCTGCGATCTCTTCGGTCACGCTCTCGAGCGTCTCGTCGTAGCGCGCATAGGGCACGCATTCGCCCCAGCCGGTCACCCCGTCGCGGGTGATCTTCACCGTCAGCACCTTGGCCTCGGTGCGGCTGCCCCGGGAGATGGTGAAGACCTGTGCCAGTCTGAACGTGTCGCGCGTGACCTCGATGCTCAAGAGCCCTGCCCCTTCGTTGTGTCGTTCCGTCGTCTTGACGGGCGGCGGCGCAGCCCGCGCCGCCGCCCGTCGGTTCATCTCAAGGTGCCGGATGGCTCAGAGCGCGGCAACCGCATCCGCGAGGCGGTCTGCCCCGTGGCGGTAGGGATCGACCGTCGGCAGGCCGAACTTCTCTTCGATCTCCTTGCAATAGGCCTTGGCCTCGTCCTCGCCCATGTGCTGGGTGTTGATCGAGATGCCGATCACCTTGCACGCGGGGTTGGCCACCTGCGCCAGCTGCAGCGCCACGTCGCGCACCGCCTCCAGCGAGGGCAGCTGGTAGCCGGGCAGGCCGCGCATGTGGCTGCGGGTCGGCTCGTGGCACAGCACCAGCGCGTCCGGCTGGCCGCCATGCACCAGCGCCATGGTCACGCCCGAATAGGAGACGTGGAACAGCGAGCCCTGTCCCTCGATGATGTCCCAGTGATCCTCGTCGTTGTCCGGTGTCAGGTACTCGATCGAGCCGGCCATGAAGTCCGCGATGACCGCGTCGAGCGGCACGCCGTCGCCGGTGATCAGGATGCCGGTCTGGCCGGTGGCGCGGAAGGTCGATTTCATGCCCTTTTCGCGCATCGACGCGTCAAGCGCGAGCGCGGTGTACATCTTGCCGACCGAGCAGTCTGTGCCCACCGCCAGCAAGCGCTTGCCCTTGCGCGGCTCGCCATTGGCGATCGGGTATTTCACCGACGGAATGCGCACGTCGTGCAGCTTCTGGCCGGTGGCGCGGGCCACGGCGGCGAGGTCTTCCTCGTCGCGCAGCAGGTTGTGCAGGCCGGAGGCGAGGTCGAAGCCCTCTTCCAGCGCCTCGACGAGCACCTTCTTCCAGGTCTGCGAGATCACCCCGCCCCGGTTGGCGACGCCGATCACCAGCGTCTTGGCGCCGGCGGCCTTGGCCTCGGCCAGCGTCATGTCGGGCAGTTTCATGTCGGCCTTGCAGCCCTCGAGGCGGAATTGGCCCACGCAGTTCTCCGGGCGCCAGTCCTTGATACCCTGCGCCACCTTGGCGGCGAGGGGGTCCGGAGCGTCTCCGAGAAAGAGCAGATACGGCGTCTCGATCATGTCAGTTCCCTGTCGTTTGGATTCGCGGCATGTTGCCCCGCATCACACGCAAATACATCGCGAATGCCAGCGATCCACCGGAGCCCGCGCCGAATTTTCGTGCATTTCCGCCGCGCCGCCGAAGAATCGTGCATCCCTTCGCGCCTCTCACGCCGCAAGGCAGCGCCTTTCGCAGGAGGATTTTGCTTGCGCAGCATGGCGCAATTTAATAACCCCAGTCGCGGAGTAAGCGAAATATCATTACGCAACGAGGACCCGCATGAGCTTCCGCATCCAGCCCGCCGCCCCGGCACGCCCCAACCGCTGCCAGTTGTTCGGCCCGGGCTCGCGCCCCGCGATCTTCGAAAAGATGGCCGGTTCGGCGGCGGACGTGATCAACCTCGATCTCGAGGATTCGGTCGCGCCGTCCGACAAGGACAGCGCCCGCGACAACATCATTCAGGCCATCGGTGACATCGACTGGGGCAACAAGACGCTCTCGGTGCGGATCAACGGGCTCGACACGCCCTACTGGTATCGCGACGTGGTCGAGCTGCTCGAGAAGTCGAGCGACCGGCTCGACCAGATCATGATCCCCAAGGTCGGGTGCGCCGCAGATCTCTATGCCGTCGACGCGCTGGTGACCGCGGTCGAGCGTGCCAAGGGCCGAGCCAAGCCGATCAAGTTCGAGGTGATCATCGAATCTGCCGCCGGCATCGCCCATGTCGAGGAGATCGCCGCCGGCTCGCCGCGCCTCGAGGCGATGAGCCTCGGCGCCGCGGATTTCGCCGCCTCGATGGGCATGGCGACCACCGGCATCGGTGGCACGCAGGAGAACTACTACATGATCCGCGAGGGCCAGAAGCACTGGTCGGATCCGTGGCACTGGGCGCAGGCCGCCATCGTCGCCGCCTGCCGCACCCACGGCGTGCTGCCGGTCGACGGCCCGTTCGGCGATTTCTCCGACGACGAGGGCTTCCGCGCGCAGGCGCTGCGCTCGGCCACGCTGGGCATGGTCGGCAAGTGGGCGATCCACCCCAAGCAGGTGGCACTGGCCAACGAGGTCTTCACCCCGTCCGACGAGGCGGTCTCGGAAGCGCGCGAGATCCTCGCCGCGATGGAGGAGGCCAAGGCCAAGGGCGAAGGCGCCACGGTCTACAAGGGCCGGCTGGTGGACATCGCCTCGATCAAGCAGGCCGAGGTGATCGTGAAGCAGTCCGAGATGATCGCCGGGCACTGAGCCCACAGGGCGAGACGTATCAGGGCGCGGTCCTCAGCCGGGGATCGCGCCTTTTTTCATGCGGGCCCGACGGCATCCCGCAGAACCGCGCGCGACGGGCTTCATGCGCTCACCCGTGCCGCCGCGCTCGCTCGCCCCGCTTCATCTGAGCGCCCTCCCCCACAAGTCGCTTCACTGCCACGGCACGATTGACAGACGCGTCCTCCCGGCGGACCCTGTATGGGCAAGACCTTTTCCGATTGCCTTTTTCAGGATCCGTCCATGTTCAAACCTCTTCTTGCCGCCGGCCTGATGCTGGCCAGCCCGGCCATCGCCGACGTTACCCCCTTCAAGACCCCGTCCGGCAATATCGAGTGCTACATCGGCACCGGCCCGAACTCCGCCGATCTGAGCTGCACGATCTTCCAGTTCAGCGGCACCCCCAACGTGCCACGCCCCGCCTCCTGCGGCAGCGGCTGGGGCCATAACTACGTCATCCTCGAGCGCGGACCGGTGCAGATGGAGTGCCGCGGGCCGGGCCGGCCGAACACCGCACCCGGCGTCGACGTCGCGCCCTATGGCGTCTCGGCCACCTGGGGCGGCATCTCGTGCCTCTCCGAAACCACCGGGCTGCGCTGCCAGAACGCCGACGGCCACGGCTTCCACCTGTCGCGCCGGGTGCTTCAGGTCTGGTGACACGCAAGAGGGCGCCCGAAGGCGCCCTCTCAATCGTTCCGACGCAGACGCCTACTCCGCCGGCTTGTGCGCCGCGTGGGCCAGCACGTGCTCGGCCTCCTCGTCGATATGCAGGTCGTCGGCGGTGATCACGCCGGCATTCGGGTCGGCATAGATGGCAAGGTCCATCTGGCCCTCGGTCTTGGCGACGATGGTCGAGACCACCGCGTCGCCGGTGATGTTCACCGCCGTCCGGATCATGTCCATCAGCCGGTCGACGCCAAGGATCAGCGCGATGCCCTCGATTGGCAGGCCCACCTGACCCAGCACCATCGTCAGCATCACGAGCCCCACGCCGGGCACGCCCGCGGTGCCGATCGAGGCCAGCACCGCCATGGCGATCACCGTGAGATAGCCGCCAAGGCCGAGGTCGATGCCGTAGACATTGGCAAGGAACACCGTCGCCACGCCCTGCATGATCGCGGTGCCGTCCATGTTGATGGTGGCGCCGAACGGCACCGAGAACGAGGCCACCGAGTTGTTCACCCCCATGCGCTCGGTCACGCAGCGCAGGGTGACCGGAATGGTCGCGTTCGACGAGGCGGTGGAGAAGGCGAAGATCTGCGCCGGGCGGATCTTCTGCAGGAAGGTGATCGGGTTGAGCCCTGCGAACAGCTTCAGGAACAGCATCAGCGTGACGAAGAGATGCAGCAGCAGCGCCCCCACCAACACCAGCACATAGGCGATGACCGGCATGAAGAGGCCGATGCCCTGCTCGGTGAAGGTCTTGGCGATCAGGCAGAACACGCCGTAGGGCGCGAAGGCCATGACGATCTGCACCACCTTCATCATCAGCTCGTTCATGTACTCGCAGGCTTCCACGAAGGTCTTCGAGCGCTCACCCAGCATCAGCACCGCAATGCCGAGCACGATGGTGTAGAAGATGATCTGCAGCATCTCGCCGCCGGAGAACGCCGCCACCGGGTTGCGCGGCACGATGGCCGCGAAGGTCTCCCAGACGCTCGGCGCCTCTCGTCCGGTCACGCCCGAGGTGTCGATGCCCTCCATCACGAAGCCGTCGCCCGGCGAGACCAGCAGCGCGATCAGGATCGCCACCGCGATGGCGGTCCCGGTGGTCGCCATGTAGAGTCCGAAGCTCTTGCCGCCGACCCGGCCAAGGATGCGGATGTCGCCGATCCCGGCCACGCCGCAGATCAGCGAGAAGAACACCAGCGGCACCACCAGCATCTGCAGCGCGTTGACGAACATCCGCCCGACCATGCCGAAGAAGCCTCCGACGAGATGCGTGTTGATCGCCTCGATGCCGGCGATGTTGAGGATCACCCCGAGGACGAGCCCCGCCCCCATGGCGATCATGATCCGGGTGGTCAGCGACAGTTTGCCGTCGCTATCGCGCAATGCGGCCCCCATGGCAGTCTCCTTTTCGAATCCAGATCCCCAGTCTGCGCCGGTTCCGCGCCATCGCCGCGCAGAATCCGCTCGCAACCCCGGCTTTTCACGGGCGCGACGCCGCGCGATGCGCCCTTAACGCACAAAGAATAGACGATTTTCGCCTTTTGCGCGAGCGGGCCCATTTGCCTCGACGCTGCAGAAGGCTAGCTGCGCAGACGTATTGTGCCTGTCATACTGTCCCGCTACAGCGCGCTACCGCGCGTCTCGAAAGGAGCCCGTAGATGACCCAGTTCACCCTTGGATGGGAAGAGTGGCTTGCCCTTCCCGATCTCGGCCTTCCGGCGATCCGCGCCAAAGTGGATACCGGCGCGCGCACCTCGGCGTTGCACGCCTTCGCGATCGAACCCTTCGGCTCCGAGGACAAGCCGATGGTGCGCTTTGCCATCCATCCCGATCCGGCCGACCCGGGGCTCGAGATCATCTGCTCGGCGCCGCTCAAGGACCGGCGCGAGGTGACCTCGTCGAACGGCGAGACCGAGCTGCGCTTCGTGATCGAGACCACGGTGGCGATGGACGGGCGCAGCTGGCCCATCGAGGTAACCCTGACCGATCGCGGTTCGATGGCCTACCGCATGCTGCTCGGCCGCTCGGCGCTCGACGACGACATGATCGTCTCGCCCAGCCACAGCTTCCAGCAGCCCGAACTGTCCTTCGACGAGTACCGCGCCATCCCGCGCCACAAGCAGCACCGCCGCGCCCTGCGCCTCGCCATCCTGACCCGTGAGCCCTCGAACTATTCGACCCGCCGGCTCATCGAGGCGGCCGAGGCGCGCGGCCACACGATGGAGGTGATCGACACCTCGCGCTGCTACATGAACATCCGCGCGGTCGGCGGCGAGGTGCATTACGATGGCCGCCGCCTGCCGCATTACGACGCGGTGATCCCCCGCATCGGGGCCTCGGTGACCTCCTACGGCACCGCGGTGGTGCGCCAGTTCGAAAGCCTCGGCACCTACTGCCTGTCGGGTTCCGAGGGCATCACCGTGTCGCGCGACAAGCTGCATGCCCACCAGGTGCTGGCGCGCCACCGCATCGGCATGCCGACCACGGCCTTCGCCCGAAGCCCCAAGGATTCGGGCAATGTCATCAGCCTCGTGGGCGGCGCGCCGCTGGTGCTGAAGCTGCTCGAGAGCACGCAGGGCAAGGGCGTTGTGCTGGCCGAGACCAAGAAGGCGGCCGAGAGCGTGATCTCCGCCTTCCAGGGGCTGAAGGCCGATTTCCTGGTGCAGAGCTTCGTCAAGGAAGCCGCCGGCGAGGACATCCGCTGCTTCGTGGTCGGCGGCAAGGTGGTGGCCGCCATGCGCCGCCGCGGCAAGCCTGACGATTTCCGCTCCAACCTGCACCAGGGCGGCACCGCCGAGCCGGTGAAGATCACCCGCAGCGAACGCGAGACCGCGATCAAGGCCGCCCGCGCCATGAAGCTCGACGTGGCCGGTGTCGACCTGCTGCGCGGCGAGGACGGCCCCAAGGTGCTCGAGGTCAATTCCTCGCCGGGGCTCGAGGGCATCGAGAAAACCTCCGAGAAGGACATCGCCGGGCTGGTGATCCAGCATATCGAGGAAAAGGTCGCCCCGCGCCCGCCCAAGCCGCGCCGCCGCGCCCCGTAGGCGCCCGCCCCACTAAGCCTGCCCTACCGATCCCGCGCAGCCCCGGGTCCATGGCCCATCCTCGACCATAGGCGCCCCCCCTGCCCTTCTCTGGTTTCCAAATACCTCGGGGGAGTCGCCCGCAGGGCGGCGGGGGCAGCGCCCCCATCCGCTGCGCCCTTGCCGCAAGCGCTCGCGGACGATAAACAGCCCCAACACCGCCAACGGAAGGGAAACCCATGCCCGCCTATCGCTCCCGCACCACCACCCATGGCCGCAACATGGCCGGCGCCCGCGGCCTGTGGCGCGCCACCGGCATGACGGATGGCGACTGGAACAAGCCGATCATCGCGATCGTCAACAGCTTCACCCAGTTCGTGCCCGGCCACGTGCACCTCAAGGATCTCGGCCAGATGGTCGCCCGCGAGGTCGAGAAGGCCGGCGGCGTGGCCAAGGAATTCAACACCATCGCGGTGGATGACGGCATCGCCATGGGCCATGACGGCATGCTCTACTCGCTGCCCTCGCGCGAGATCATCGCGGATTCGGTCGAGTACATGGTCAACGCGCACTGCGCCGACGCCATGGTCTGCATCTCGAATTGCGACAAGATCACCCCGGGCATGCTGATGGCCGCCATGCGCCTCAACATCCCCGTGGTCTTCGTCTCCGGCGGCCCGATGGAGGCCGGCAAGGTCGAGTGGGAAGACGGCGAGAAGGCGCTCGACCTGGTCGACGCCATGGTCGCCGCCGCCGACGACAAGTACACCGACGCGCAGGTGCAGGCGATCGAAGAGGCCGCCTGCCCGACCTGCGGCTCCTGCTCCGGCATGTTCACCGCCAACTCGATGAACTGCCTGACCGAGGCGTTGGGGCTGTCGCTGCCCGGCAACGGCTCGACGCTTGCCACCCATGCCGACCGCCAGCGCCTGTTCATCGAGGCAGGCCACCTGATCGTCGACCTCGCCAAGCGCTATTACGAGCAGGACGACGCGAGCGTGCTGCCGCGCTCGATCGCCACCGTTCCGGCCTTCGAGAACGCCATGACGCTCGACATCGCCATGGGCGGCTCGACCAACACCGTGCTGCACCTGCTGGCCGCCGCCAACGAGGGCGAGGTCGATTTCGACATGACCGATATCGACCGCCTGTCGCGCAACGTGCCGGTGCTGTGCAAGGTGGCGCCCGCGAAAGACGACGTGCACATGGAAGACGTGCACCGCGCCGGCGGCATCATGGCGATCCTCGGCCAGCTCGAGCGCGCCGGGCTGCTCGACAGCTCGGTGCACACGGTCCATGCCGAGACCATGGCCCACGCGCTCGATCGCTGGGATGTGTCGCGCACCAATTCCGAGAGCGTGCACGATTTCTTCCGCGCCGCCCCGGGCGGGGTGCGCTCGACCACGGCCTTCTCGCAGGACCGCCGCTACGCCGAGCTCGACCTCGACCGCCAGACCGGCGTGATCCGCGACGCCGAGCACGCGTTCTCGAAGGATGGCGGGCTCGCGGTGCTCTACGGCAACCTCGCCGAGGATGGCTGCATCGTGAAGACCGCCGGCGTCGACGAGTCGATCCTCAAGTTCTCCGGCCCGGCCCGCATCTTCGAAAGCCAGGACAGCGCGGTGAGCGCGATCCTGACCAACAAGGTGCATCCCGGCGACGTGGTGCTGATCCGCTACGAGGGCCCGCGCGGCGGCCCCGGCATGCAGGAAATGCTCTACCCCACGAGCTACCTGAAATCGAAAGGGCTCGGAAAGGATTGCGCGCTGGTCACCGACGGCCGCTTCTCCGGCGGCTCGTCGGGCCTGTCCATCGGCCACGTCTCGCCCGAGGCGGCCGAGGGCGGCACCATCGGCTTGGTGGAAGAGGGCGACCTGATCGAGATCGACATCCCCAACCGCAAAATCCAGCTCGCGGTGGATGACGCGGTGATCGCCGAGCGCCGCCTGAAGCGCGACGAGATGGGGTGGCAGCCGGACGAAAAGCGCAAGCGGAAGGTGTCGAAGGCGCTCAAGGCCTACGCCGCGCTGACCACCAGCGCCGCCAAGGGCGCCGTGCGCCAGATCTGAGCCCCGGCTCCGCGCGAAGAGCTCTTGCAGCGCCCCTCTCTCGGGGCGCTGTTTTCATGTCTGCCTTGCCGACGATTGCACGCGTGGCACGGGCCGAAGGGGGCCAGCCCCCTCTTGGCCTACGGCCAATTCACCCCCGAGGTATTTTTGAACCAAAGAAGCCAGGAGCGCTGCGCCCGTGGCTTCTCTTCGTCAAAAATACTCCCGCCGGAGGCAGGCCGGTCTGCGCCGTGAAAGATCACCTCCGGCAAGAGCGCCGCGGCCACATGCTCTGCGCGTCGCCCCGATGGGCTCAGGCCATCGCCCCGAGGCGCGTCTCGGCCTGCTCCATGAGCGCCGCCTTCTGCGCCGGCCTGGCCTGCGCGACGCAGAGGTCGGCCACCGCGCGCAGCGCCGCGCGCCGGGCTTCAAGGCCGGTCGCCGCGGCGGCAGCCTCGATCGCGGTCAGCCTGTGGACGCTGTTGCAGAACGAACCGAACGCGGCGCGCTCGGAAACATCAGCGAGATGCTTCGGCGCCTTGAAGCGGGAGAAGATCCACCAGTGCAGCGGGTTGTTGATCTCGGTTCCGTAGGACAGCAGCTTGCGCATCAGCCTCGCGATGCGCGCGATGTCGTCCGGGTCACCGAGCAGCACGATGCCGGCGCATTTGACCGTGTTGCTGCTGCTGTTGAACAGATAGGGCGTCATGCGGCGCAGCTGCAGCCCCTCGACCTCCTCCCGGAACCACGACGCCAGCCGGTCTGCGTGGCGCGCCCCGGTCAGCAGGTCGAGGTTCAGCGCCACGTTCAGGGCCGAGAACACCAGGTGGGTACGGTCCTTGCGCAGCCCAAAGGCGATTGGCATGGCACGGATCTGTGCCTCGGCCTCGAGAAACCGGTCGAGCCAGTGCTCCGCCTCCGCGACCATCACCTCCTCGCAGACCTTGTGACCGCCGGCGATCAGCGCGTAGAACCGGTCGATCTCGGTCAGGGCCTGCTCGCTGCGCAGCGCGTCGAGCAGGATGATCTGCTCGTCCAGACCAGCGGGGCGCTGGTTCTTCTTGTAGATCAGACGGCGCGCCGTATCGCGCCGCTTTCGCATTGGCAGATCCGCCAGCCGGGCCAAGGCCTCGCGCCCGGTGAGCACGGTGAAATCTGTGTCCTTCGCCATGACGGCTCCATCTGTGTCGGTCAGCGGACCGCCCACGCCCCTTGTGCCGGCGCGGGGGTCCCGTTGGCCCAAGACCTAGCCGCAGGGGATAACACGGTAAAGACAGGCCGGCGCTTTCGTGACACCGCTTGTGCAGCGCGGCGGCTCAAGCGCGTGCAGCGCACGACGACTCAAGCGCGTGCAGCACACGACGGCTCAGGCGCGCTGATCCTTGGGCGAGCCCATGACCACGTAGGAGGTGATGGCATTGACCTGCGGCAGGGTGCCCAGCACCTCGGTGTGGAAGGTCTTGTAGGCGGCAAGATCAGCGGCCTCGATGCGCAGCAGGTATTCCCAGTTGCCTGTGATGTTGTGGCACTCGCGCACCTCCGGTGCCCGGGCGATGGCGCGCTCAAAGGCCTCCTGCGCGCTCTTGGTGTGGGAGTTCAGCCCCACGGTAACATAGGCGACAAAGCCCACCCCGGTCTTTTCGGGGCTGAGTACCGCGCGGTACCCGGTGATCACGCCGGCACTCTCCAGCGCGGCGACGCGGCGCAGGCAGGCGGAGGGCGACAGCCCGACCCTGTCGGCCAGGGCGAGGTTGCTGATCCGCCCCTCCCGGGCAAGAACCTGCAATATCCTGCGGTCGGTATCGTCAAGCGCGCTCATTAGTTGCGACAATACCGATCTCGCGCGGCGTTTCGCAATCTCTCCCCGCGCATCTTCGGCAAATATTGCGCCATGACACCCGATCTGCTTCTCGCCCTCTCCGCCTTCGCGCTCGTCTCGGTCATCACGCCGGGGCCGAACAACATGATGCTGCTCGCCTCCGGCGCCAATTTCGGCTTCCGCCGGAGCATTCCGCACATGATGGGCATCGGGCTGGGCTTCCCCACGATGGTGCTGCTTGTCGGGCTCGGGGTGATGCAGGTCTTCGAGCGTTGGCCGCTGGCGCATGACCTGCTGCTCGCGATCTCGGTGATCTACATGCTGTGGCTGGCGTGGAAGATCGCCCATGCCGCGCCGCCGCCCGAGGCCGGAGCGCAGGCAAAGGGCCGGCCTCTGAGCTTCCTGCAGGCGGCCGCCTTCCAGTGGGTGAACCCCAAGGCCTGGTCGATGGCGCTTGGCGCGATCACGCTTTATGCCGCCGGGCGCGATCTTACCTCGGTGCTGTGGGTGGCGGGCTGCTACGTGGTGATGTCGCTGATCTCGACCACCTCCTGGACGGTGCTCGGTCGCGAGATGCGCCGGGTGCTCAACCGCCCCGCCCGGCTGCGCGCCTTCAACTGGACCATGGCGGCGCTGCTGGTGGCCTCGCTGCTCCCGGTGCTGCTGGGCTGACACCAAAGCATTCGGCTGCTTTGTTGCAACTCGCCGCCTCAGACGCCATATAGGCCGCGAAAAACAAGAGTGCCCGGGCAAATGACTCACTATCTCGACTTCGAAAAACCGCTCGCCGAAATCGAAGGCAAGGCCGAAGAACTGCGCAACATGGCGCGGAAGAACGAAGAGATGCACGTGGAGGACGAGGCCGCGGCGCTCGACCGCAAGGCGCAGGATCTCCTCAAGGATCTCTACAAGAAACTGACGCCGTGGCGGAAGTGCCAGGTGGCACGCCACCCCGACCGGCCGCATTGCAAGGATTACATCGAGGCGCTGTTCACCGAGTACACGCCGCTTGCCGGCGATCGCGGCTTTGCCGACGACCACGCGGTGATGGGCGGGCTGGCGCGGTTCAACGACCAGCCGGTGATGGTGATCGGCCACGAGAAGGGCAACGACACCCAGAGCCGCATCGAGCGCAATTTCGGCATGGCGCGCCCTGAAGGATACCGCAAGGCGATCCGCCTGATGGACATGGCCGACCGCTTCGGCCTGCCGGTGATCACGCTGGTGGACACCCCCGGCGCCTATCCCGGCAAGGGCGCCGAAGAGCGCGGCCAGTCCGAGGCCATCGCCCGCTCGACCGAGAAATGCCTGCAGATCGGCGTGCCGCTGATCTCGATCATCATCGGTGAAGGCGGCTCCGGCGGCGCGGTGGCCTTCGCCACGGCGAATCGCCTCGCCATGCTCGAGCACTCGGTCTACTCGGTGATCTCGCCGGAAGGCTGCGCGTCGATCCTGTGGAAGGATGCCGAGAAGATGCGCGAGGCCGCCGAGGCGCTGCGCCTGACCGCGCAGGACCTGCTCAAGCTCGGCATCACCGACCGCGTCATCGCGGAACCTCTGGGCGGCGCTCATCGCGACCGCGAGGCAACCATCGCCGCCGTCGGCAAGACCATCACCGCGATGCTGGGCGAGATGGACGACATGAAGCCCAAGGCCCTGATCAAGGCGCGCCGCGACAAGTTCCTGAGCATGGGCGACAAGGGCCTCGCCGCCTGAGTACGGCCCCGCATCGACAGTCGTCAAACGGCGGCGCGATCCCTCGCGCCGCCTTTTTCATGCCGGATCAGTAGGGCAGCGGATGCGCCTTGTGGGTCTCGTCGAGCGCCTCGAGCAGCTCGTCCGAAAGCGTCACGTCGACCGCGCCCAGCAGGTGCTCGAGCTGGGCCATTGTGGTGGCGCCAAAGATCGACGAGGCCACGAAGGGTCGCCGCAACGACCACGCCAGCGCCATGTGCACCGGGTCGATTTCGAAGCGCTGCGCCACCTCGAGATAGGCGTCGACCGCCGGGAACACCCGCTCCGACTTGCGCCCGCCGAGGTTGCCGTTGAGCGCCATGCGCGAGCCCTCGGGCACCGCGCCGCCCTGGTACTTGCCGGTCAGCAGGCCCGCGCCCAGCGGCGAAAACGGCAAGAGGCCCACATCCTCGTTGCACATCATCTCGGCCAGATCGGTGTCGGCGAGACGGCAGACCAGCGAATACTCGTTCTGGATCGAGGCGACGCGCGGCCCGCCGGTCTCCTCGGCGATCTTGAGCCACATCATCGTGCCCCAGGTGCTCTCGTTCGAGAGGCCGAAGGCGCGGATGGTGCCGCGCTCGACCTCGCGCTGCAGCGCGCCGAGCGCGTCATGCATGTGCTGCACGGTCTGCGCCCGGTCCTGCCCCGACGGGTCGAAGCTCCAGTTCTGGCGGAAGTGGTAACTGCCGCGGTTGGGCCAGTGGAACTGGTAGAGGTCGATGGTGTCGGTCTTGAGCCGCTTCAGCGAGCCCTCGATGGCGGCCGGGATGGTCTCGCCGCTGATCGGGGCGCCGTCGCGCACCATCTTGGAATCGCCGGTGTGCTTGCTGGCGAGGATCCACTCGTTGCGGCGCCCGGTCTTGGCGAACCAGTCGCCCAGGATCTCCTCGGTGCGGCCAATGGTTTCCGCGCGCACCGGGTTCACCGGGTACATCTCGGCAGTGTCCATGAAGTTGATGCCGGCATCGAGCGCGCGCTCGATCTGGGCGTGGCCGTCTTCCGGCGCGGTCTGGTTGCCAAAGGTCATGGTGCCGAGGCAGAGCTCGGACACGGTCATGCCGGTCCGGCCGAGCGGGTTCATCTTCATCGCGGTCTCCGTGGGTCGATTGTTGGCGCCAACCTAGCGAGCCGCGCCCGGATGCCAAGGGGCGGGGCGCGAAAGCCCGGCCCCGCACCGGCGGCGGGCGCGATCTGCTCAAGCCCTGCGCAGGCACGGGGCCACTGGCAACGCCGGGCCAGTTCCGCTAAAGCGGCATCAAACCGGACCACAGGACAGGCGATACATGGCACGGCATCTCATCACCTCGGCAATCCCCTACATCAACGGGATCAAGCATCTGGGCAATCTCGTGGGCAGCCAGCTCCCGGCGGATCTCTTCGCCCGCTACCAGCGCGCCCGGGGCAACGAGGTGCTGTTCCTCTGCGCCACCGACGAGCACGGTACCCCGGCCGAGCTCGCCGCCGCCAAGGCCGGCAAGCCGGTGGCCGAGTACTGCGCCGAAATGCACGAGGTGCAGTCGAGGATCGCCGAGGGCTTCCGCCTGTCCTTCGACCATTTCGGCCGCTCCTCGAGCCCGCAGAACCACAAGCTGACGCAGCATTTCGCCGGTGTTCTGGCCGAACGCGGCCTGATCCGCGAGGTCTCGGAGACGCAGATGTACTCGCCCACCGACGGGCGCTACCTGCCGGACCGCTACATTGAGGGCACCTGCCCGAACTGCGGCTTCGAGGATGCCCGGGGCGACCAGTGCGACAACTGCACCAAGCAGCTCGACCCGGTGGAGCTGATCAACCCGCGCTCGGTGATCTCGGGCGCCACCGATCTCGAGATGCGCGAGACCAAGCACCTTTATCTCTGCCAGAGCCAGATGAAGGATCAGCTCGAGAGCTGGATCGACACCCGCGAGGGCTGGCCGGTGCTGACCACCTCGATCGCCAAGAAATGGCTCAACGACGGCGATGGCCTGCAGGACCGCGGCATCACCCGCGATCTTGACTGGGGCATCCCGGTCAAGAAGGGTGACGAGGACTGGCCCGGCATGGAAGGCAAGGTCTTCTACGTCTGGTTTGACGCGCCGATCGAGTACATCGCCTGCGCACAAGAATGGGTCGATGCCGGCAAGGGCGACGACTGGGCGCGCTGGTGGCGCACCGACAAGGGCGCCGAGGACGTGACCTACACCCAGTTCATGGGCAAGGACAATGTGCCGTTCCACACGCTCAGCTTCCCCGCGACAATCCTCGGGTCGGGCGAGCCGTGGAAGCTCGTGGATTACATCAAGTCGTTCAACTACCTGAACTACGATGGCGGCCAGTTCTCCACCTCGCGCGGGCGTGGCGTGTTCATGGACCAGGCGCTCGAGATCCTGCCGGCGGATTACTGGCGCTGGTGGCTGCTGAGCCACGCCCCCGAAAGCTCGGATGCGGAATTCACCTGGGAGAACTTCCAGTCCTCGGTCAACAAGGACCTCGCCGACGTGCTGGGCAACTTCGCCAGCCGCGTCACCAAGTTCTGTCGCTCGAAATTCGGCGAGGTGGTGCCCGAGGGCGGCAGCACCGGCGAGCGCGAAGCGCAACTCGTGGCCGATCTGACCGCGAAGGTCCGCGAGTACGAAGAGCACATGGCCCATGCGGAGGTGCGCAAGTCCGCCACCGCGCTGCGCGCGGCCTGGGTGCTGGGCAACGAATACCTGCAGGACGCCGCGCCGTGGTCGACCTTCAAGACCGACCCGGAGACCGCTGCCGCCCAGATCCGCCTGGCACTGAACGTCATCCGCCTCTACGCGGTGATCTCGCAGCCCTTTATCCCCGACGCCTCGGCGCAGCTTCTGGCGGCCCTGAAGACCGACGACGACAGCTGGCCCGACGATGTCCCGGCGGCGCTCACCTCCCTGCCCGCCGGCCACGCCTTCACGGTGCCGGATGTCACCTTCCGCAAGATCACCGATGACGAGCGCGAAGACTGGCAGGCCCGCTTCGCCGGCAAGCGCGACTGATCCGCACCCGTCCCGGCGGCAGCGCGTACCGAGAGCCCGGATGCCTCCGGCGGGGATATTTCTAGCCAGAAGAAGACAGGGGCGCCGCGCCCTTGGATCTTCTGGCCGAAAATATCCCGGGGGAGACGCGGCTTGCCGCGGCGGGGGCAGCGCCCCCAACCATGCGCGATTGACAAGCCACGCTGAGGCTTGCTACCTCGCGCGCCTCATCACATGCGAGGGCAGACCATGGCACGCAAGAAGGGCCGCGACATTTCCGGCTGGCTGATCGTCGACAAGCCGGCGGGCATGACCTCGACCTCGGTGGTCAACAAGGTCCGCTGGGCGCTGGCGGCGAAGAAGGCGGGCCATGCGGGCACGCTCGACCCGGAGGCGACCGGCGTGCTCGCGGTCGCGCTTGGCGAGGCGACCAAGACCGTGCCCTTCATCACCGACGCCCTCAAGGCCTACCGCTTCACCGTGCGGCTGGGCCAGCGTACCAATACCGACGATGCCGAGGGCGAGGTGATCGCCTCCTCCGACGCGCGCCCCTCCGATGACGAGATCAAGGAAGCGCTGCACGGCTTCGTCGGCGAGATCCAGCAGGTGCCGCCGCAGTTCTCGGCGGTGAAGATCGACGGCGAACGCGCCTACAAGCGGGCTCGCGACGGCGAGACCATGGAAATCGAGCCGCGCCCGCTCTGGGTCGAGGAGCTGGTGATGACAGGCCGGCCCGACGCAGACCATGTCGAGCTCGAGATGACCTGCGGCAAGGGCGGCTACGTGCGCTCGATCGCCCGCGATCTGGGCGAGGCGCTCGGCTGCCATGGCCACGTGCTCAAGCTGCGCCGGATCTGGTCGGGCCCGTTCGAGGCCGAGGCCGGCATCACCATCGAGCAGGTCGACGCGCTGGCCAAGAGCCCCGAGCTCGACGCCAGGCTGCTGCCGCTCGAGGTCGGTCTGGCCGAGCTGCCGGAGCTCAAATGCACCGCTGAGGGGGCCGCGCGGCTGCGCAACGGCAATCCCGGCATGGTGATCCCCGGAGAGGTCGACTACGGCGACGAGGCCTGGGCCTCGTTCGAGGGCCGCGCAGTGGCGGTGGGTGTCTTCAAGGGCGGCGAGCTGCACCCGAACCGGGTGTTCGTGCAGCCCGCTGCCGGTTGAGCCCGCCAAGATTTTTCGGCGAAAAATCTTCCCTTGTCTGCCCTACAAGATCTTTCGGACGAAAGATCTTGGCCGTCAGCGCAGCATCGCCAGCCAGCGTTTCAGCGCATCGAGCGACTCGGGCTCGTCGAGATAGGGGATGTGGCCCCGCCCCGGCACCTCGACCGCGATCATGTCCGGGCGGCGGCGCTGCATCTCAGCGAAGGTCTCGCGCGTCAGCAGGTCAGAATTGGCACCGCGGATGGCGCAGAGCGGCAGGCCCTTCAGCGCGTCGAAGAGCGGCCACATGTCCTCGACCGGCTGCGCGCCGTCGCACAGCACCGCGTCGCGCAGGCGCGGATCGTAGACGATCTCCAAACCGTCCGGCGTTTCGCGGAAGAACTTCCCGACCTCGGCCCGCCAGCGCGCCATCGGGACGCCTTCGAACTGGGTCAGCAGGGTCGAGAACGCGACCGCCGCCTCCTCAAGCGTCCCGAAAGCCGGGTTGCGGCCGAGATAGGCCTCGATCACCGCCAGCCCCGCCGGGGCGATCTCGGGACCGATATCGTTCAGCGCCACGCCGGTCAGGCGATCCCGGGCGGTGGCGGCGAGCAGCATGGCGATCAGCCCGCCGCGCGAGGTGCCGAGCACCGCGGCGCTCTCTAGCCCGAGGTGGTCGAGCAACTCCAGCGCATCGCGCGCCTCGACCGGGATGGTGTACTGGCTGTGATCGCCCCATTCCGACTGGCCGCGTCCGCGGTAATCCATCCGGATCAGCCGCACCTGCTCGAGATGCGGGGCGACATAGTCGAAATCCCGCCCGTCGCGGGTCAGCCCCGACAGGCAAAGCAGCGGCAGGCCCGCGCCCTCGTCGGTGTAGTGCAGCGAAAGCCCGTCCGAGGTGGTGAAATGCGGCATCAGAGAAGCTCCGGGATCGTGGTCAGGTCGGTCAGAATATGGCCCGGGCGCGCCGGCAGCCGGTCCACCGGCAATCCGGCCCGGTTGACCCAGGCGGTGGTGAAGCCGTAGCCCGCGGCACCGGCCGCGTCCCAGCCATTCGAAGAGACAAACAGCACCTCGGACGGTTCGGTTCCGAACCGCGTGCCGACCATGTCGTAGACCGCGCGGGCCGGCTTGAACACGCCGACCTCCTCGACCGAGAGCACCGCGTCGAGGTAGAGCCCGATCCCGGCGCTGTCGACCGCCCCCTCGAGCATGTCCGGCGAGCCGTTCGACAGGATCGCGCAGGTCTTTCCCAGGGCCTTGAGCTGCGCCAGCAGCTTCGGCACCTCCCTGTAGGGTGCGAGCTGCCAGTAGAGCGCCAGCAGATCCTCGCGCAGTTCGAGATCGTCGAGCCCGTGGTGCTCCATCGCCCAGTCGAGCGCATCCTGTGTCACGTCCCAGAACGGCACGTGCTCGCCGGTGATCGCCCGCAGCCAGGAATATTCCAGCTGCTTGCGCCGCCAGTCCTCGGCCAGCCCGGCCCAGACCTCGGCCAGCGCGCCCTGACCGGGCTGCTCCGCCTTGCGCCGCGCGGCGCTCGCGACGTCGAACAGCGTGCCATAGGCGTCGAAGATGCAGGTGGTGATGGTCATGAACGCGTCCTCCCGGCGGAAAACTTGCACGGCAACGTTGGTGTTTAAAGGAGAATTCCGGGCGTTTGTTTGCATTCCGCAAGGCGGATGGTTAGCTTTGTGGGGATCGACACGAGCACCCGCCCCCGGCGGCCTCGTCAATTCACGCATTATCTTCCCGAAAAGACACGGAGTTTCTCATGACGCAGGTCAAGACCGGCGACACCGTTCGCATTCACTACACCGGCACGCTCTCCGACGGCACCACCTTCGATTCGAGCGCTGGCCGCGATCCGCTGGAGTTCACCGTCGGGTCCGGCCAGATCATCCCCGGCCTCGACAAGGCGATGCCCGGCATGACGCCGGGCGACAAGAAAACCGTCGAGATCGCATCGGAAGAGGCCTATGGAGAGGTCCACCCCGAGGCCGTCCAGCAGGTGCCGCGCACCGAGATCCCGGACCACATCCCGCTCGACCTCGGCACCCAGCTGCAGGTTCAGACGCCCACCGGCCAGACCGTGCAGGTGGTGGTCGCCGAGGTGACCGAGACCGAGGTCACCCTCGACGCCAACCACCCGCTGGCGGGCAAGGACCTGACCTTCGCCATCGAGCTGGTCGAGATCGCCTGAACCGCGCGCCCGTTGACGGGGGCGCAAGCCTCCGGCGGGCGCATTCGAGACGCAGAGAAGACCCCGGGGCGGTGCAGACCGCCTCGGGGTCTTTTTTGTCTCTTGTTCTCCTGCGGGCCGGTTGTCCCTGCGGTCCGACAGACGGGGCGGGAGGATGCCTCCGGCGGGAGTATTTGTGACGTAGAGAAGATGGGGGCGCTGCGCGTTGGCCCGGAGGGTCCGCTTGGGGTGGCGTGCCGGTCGAGACGCGCCCGGCGATGCATCCGGTGGGTCGGGCGGACGCCTCCGGCGGGAGTATTTGGGACGTAGAGAAGATGCCGGGCTGCGCGTTGGCTTTCCTCGCGGGGCGGGGGGCGGTAGGGTCGCTGCGAACGAGAGGAGTGCCCCATGCAGATGGCCGATCTGGGCGATATTCGCCTGCATTACCGCATCGACGGCCCGGAGGACGGCGCGCCGGTGGTGTTCTCGAACGCGCTCGGCACCGATCTGCGGATCTGGGACCGGGTCGTCGCGCGGCTGCCCGAGGGGCTGCGGATCCTGCGCTATGACACCCGCGGGCACGGGCTGTCGGACGCGCCGGAGGGGCCCTATTCCATGGGGACGCTGGTGCGCGACACCGAGCGGCTGATGGCGCATGTGGAGATGCAAGACGCGGTGGTCGTGGGGCTCTCGATCGGCGGCATGATCGCGCAGGGGCTGGCGGCCAAGCGGCTCGACCTGGTGCGCGCGCTGGTGCTGTCGAACACCGCCTGCAAGATCGGCACGCGGGCGATCTGGGCCGAACGCATCGCGCAGGTCGAGGCCGGCGGCGTCGCGGCGCTGGCCGAGGGTACGATGCAGCGCTGGTTCTCGGCCCGGTTCCGCGCCACACCCGAGAGCGCCGCCTGGCGGCACATGCTCGAGCGCAGCCCGGTGCAGGGCTATCTCGGCTGCTGCCACGCCATCGCCGGCACCGATTTCATCACCCCGACCTCGGGGCTGCGGCTCGCTGCGCTCGGCATCGCGAGCTCCGAGGACGGCTCGACCCCGCCCGACCTGGTGCGCGAGACCACCGAGCTGATCCCCGGCGCGCAGTTCCGGCTGATCCGTGGCGCCGGGCACATCGCCTGCGTCGAGGCGGCAGACGCCTACGCCGCGGTTCTGAGCGAGTTCCTTGCGGCGCAGGGGCATATCTGATGGCGCGCTTCCTTCTGGTGCATGGCGCCTCGCACGGCGCGTGGTGCTGGCGCGACGTGGTGCCCGCGCTGACCGCGCTGGGACATTCCGCCACCGCCATCGACCTGCCGTCGCATGGCGCGGACCCGACCCCGGCGGCCGCGATCGGCCTGCAGGACTACATCGACGCCATCCTCGCGGCCCTGCCCGAGCCCGCCATCGTGGTGGCGCATTCCATGGCCGGGGTGCCCGCCACCGGCGCCGCCGATCGCGCTCCGGCAAGCGTGCAGCGTCTGGTCTATCTCTGCGCCTACCGGCCCGAGGACGGCGACAGCGTCGCCAGCCTGCGCCGCGCGCAGACCGAGCAGCCACTTCTGCCCGCGATCCGCCGCGACCCCGACGGCACAACCTTCCGCTTCGATGCCGCCATGGCGCCGGAGCTGTTGTATCATGACTGCAGCCCCGCGGATCGTGCCTTTGCGCTGGACCGGCTGGTGCCGCAGGCGATCCGTCCGCAGGCCGAGCCGGTCACGCTCACAGGGGCGATCGCCTCGGTGCCGCGCAGCTACATCCTGTGCAGCGAGGATCGCGCGATCCCGCCACGCGACCAGAAAAGGATGGCAGCGGCGCTTCCGGACGACGAGGTCTATGAGCGCCCGTGGTCGCATTCGCCCTTCCTGGCGCACCCCGAGGCGCTTGCGTCCCTGCTCTCCGGGATCGCGACGCCCTGACGCGCAACCTGCCACTGGTCAGGCCACCGGCGCCCCACTATAGGGGGAGCGCCAAACGCACGAGGACGCCATGACCGCCACGCCATTCGACAGCGCCCATTTGCACAAGCTCTTCGCCGCCGGCGAGATCGGCAAGCTGTTCTCGGACAGCGCCGAGATCCGCGCGATGATGATCGTGCTCGGCACGCTGGCCAAGGTTCAAGGCGCCGCCGGCGTGATCCCCGAGACCGCGGCCAAGGCGATCCACCGGGCTTCGCTCGAGCTGCAGGTCGATCCGCGCGGGCTGGCCGAGCAGGCGGCGCGGGACGGCAGCCCGGTGCCGGCGCTGGTCGAGGCCTTTGCCAGCCTGATGCAGGCGCCGGAATACGCCCGGTACCTGCTGCATGACGCCCGCCCGCAGGATATCGAGGACAGCGCGCTGATGCTGCGGCTGCGGCAGGCCCTGACGCTCTGCGGCGACGAGCTGGACACGCTTCTGGACCAGCTCGCGGCGCTGGCGGGCAGCGGCCGGCAGCCCTGCGCTGCACTGTCCTGCGGACGCTCTCTGCTGCCGTTGCGCGATGCCCTGCCCGAGCTGCGCGGGCGCGCGCTCTGCGTGTCGCTCGGCGGCGACACGGCGCTTCGCGCGGCGCTGGCCGAGGCGCTCAACCTCGCCGATCCCGGCCGCGACTGGAGCGAGGAGCGCAGCGGGCCACGGGCCATCGCGGACTGGGCCGCCCAGCTCACGCAGGCCTTGGCGCTGATCCGGGCGCCGGGAGAGACCGGCACCGAGGCGGCGGCACTGGCATCGCTCTGGGTGCACTCCTCGGCCATGCGCAGCATGTTCCCCAGCGCCCAGTGCGGCGCCGCGGCTCGGTTCACCGAATGGCTGGCCTTTCCGCAGCTGATGCTGGGCACCGGCGCCGCCCTCAAGCATGCGCGCGCCCTCGCCGAGGAGCGGATGCAACGGGCTCCGACCGGGCCGGGCAAGACGCTGGAGCCCGAGGCGCTCGAGCGCTTCATCGCCGCGGCGACGCGCGGCTAGGCAGGCCCGGCCATCAGGCCGGCAGTTGGGCGCCGTCTGGCCGCGTATCCGGTGGCGCTATCTCGCAATCTGCGCGGGACATGCTATATATGCTGCATTCGCAAAGTGAGCCCGCATCGTGACCGATCAAACCCATATTGTTCCCCCGCCGAAGGAAATGGCCGAGAACGCGCGCAGCGCGGCGGCCTACCTCAAGACGCTGGCTCATGAAGGCCGGTTGATGATCCTGTGCCATCTGGGCGCCGGAGAGAAATCGGTGGGCGAGCTCGAGCAACTGCTCGAAATGCGACAGGCCGCCGTAAGCCAGATGCTCGCCCGTCTGCGCGAGGAAGAGCTGGTGACCACGCGACGCGAGGGCAAGACGATCTATTACAGCCTCGCCAACGAGGACACGAGCCGGGTCATCGGCCTGCTCTACGAGATCTTCTGCGCCCGCCACGAGTGCTGAGGCACGCCTCCCCCTGAAACGACACCGGGCGGCCCAAGCCGCCCGATCCGTGCAATGCCTACTCGGCCGCGACCTTTCGGTCCGCCGCCCAGTCCCACGGTCGGGTGAAGGCGCCGAGGCAATGGCACACCGCCTCTTCGTCTGCACCGTGGCGTTCGACCTGCGCAACCAGACCGCGCTTGCGGTCGTCGATCACGTCGACCACCCGCGCCGGCAGTTCCGCCGCCTCGAGCGCGGCATTGTAGATCCGCTGGATCGCCAGCATCCTCAGCTTCGGCTTGAAAACCTTGCCCACCGCGGTCTTGGGAAGCTCGGGCAGGATGGTCATGTGCTTGGGATAGGCGGCGCGCTCGTGGATATGCACACGGGCGTGCTTCATCAGCTCGTCCTCGCTGACCTCTGCGTCCGCGACCAGCTCCACGAAGGCGCAGGGCAGCTCGCCCGCATGGGCGTCGGGCTGGCCGATGGCACCGGCAAAGGCCACCGCCGGGTGCGCCAGCAGCGCCTCCTCGATCTCGGCCGGATCGATGTTGTGACCGCCGCGGATGATCAGGTCCTTGGCCCGGCCGGTGATCCAGAGATAGCCCTCGTCATCGACGCGGCCCAGATCGCCGGTGCGCAGGTAGATGCCCTCGTGGAAGAGATCGTGGTTCTTGTCCTCTTCGGTATAGGTCGAGCCGGCATAGACGCCCGGGTTGGCGACACAGATCTCGCCGACCTCGTCGGTGGCGCATTCCCGCGGCCCTTCTCCGGTCTGCTTGACGATCTTGACGTGGGTGTAGGGAAAGGGAATGCCGATCGAACCGACCTTCTTCTTCCCCTCGGGCGGGTTCACCGAGACGAGGCAGGTCGCCTCGGTCAGGCCGTAGCCCTCGCAGACGGTGACTCCGCAGGCGCTCTCGAAGCGCTTGAACAGCTCCATCGGCATCGGCGCCGAGCCGGAGAAGGCCGCGCGCACGCTCGAGATGTCGGCATCGACCTTGCGCTGCATCAGCGCCGAGACGGCGGTGGGCACGGTGATCACGAAGGTGATCTTCCAGCGCTCGCAGAGCTTCCAGAAATTGTCGAACACGCCGTCGCCGCGATAGCCTGCGGGCGTCGGGAAGACCACGTGCGCGCCGGAACAGATCGCCGACATCAGGATCACGTGCACCGCGAAGACATGGAACAGCGGCAGCGGGCACATGATGTTGTCATGCTCATCGAAAAGCAGGTTGTGCCCAAGCCAGCCGTTGTAGAGCATCCCCGAATAGAGATGCTGTGCCACCTTGGGCATGCCGGTGGTGCCGCCGGTGTGGAAATAGGCCGCAACGCGGTCGCCTTTGCTGTCGGCAAAGCTCAGCTCGGTCGGCTGCTTGCGCAGTTCCTTGTTGAAGCACTTCACGTCGGCATGGGGATGGCCATCACTCTTGGGCCGAATGAGCGGCACGATCCAGGATTTCGGCGGCGTGAGATAGCGGTTGAGGTCGATCTCGAGCACCGTGTGCACATGCGGCGCGTGGCGGCAGGCCTCGGCCACCTTCTGCGCCACGTCGGTCTTGGGAAATGGCTTGAGCGTCACCACCACCTTGGCGTCGGTCTCGCGCAGGATGGCGGCGATCTGCTCGGGCTCGAGCAGCGGGTTGATCGGGTTCACGATCCCCGCCACAGCGCCGCCCAGCAAGGTGTAGAGCGTCTCGTTGCAGTTCGGCAGCACGTAGGCGACCACGTCGTTCTCGCCGACGCCCAGGCTGCGGAACAGGTTGGCCGCCTGCGCCGTGCGGTCGCGCAGCTGCGCCCAGGTCACGGACTCGGCCTTGTCCCCGGGGCCCGAGAACATCTGGTAGCTGACCGCCGGACGGTCAGGGAAGGCCTCTGCCGTGCGGCTCAGCTGGCCCCAGAGCGTGGCGGGAACATCGCGTTCCGCCCACGGCATCTCGGCTTCGATCGCGTTGCGGTCGCTCACGGACGCAAAGCTCATGGTATGGCTCCTCCCTCGTGCCCGGACGGCGCCGGGCGATGTTCTCCTCGCGTCCCAGTCTGAGAAGGAACGGGCGTCGGCGCAAGGCACAGGGACGTTACGGCAGCCCCGTCACGACGCAACGTTCCGACGCGCGCGGCAGTCACTTGGGCGCATGCCCGCCCGTACGCAGCAATCCCGAATAGAGCAACAGCCCCCATGGCGCCAGCGCCGCCTCGACCTGCGCCCAGACGGTGCCGAATCCCAGCGCGTCGAAGCGCGCCGCGCGGGCGATCTCGGTCAGGTTGCGCCGCCCGTCGATCGCCGCCAGCACCGGCGCCGCACCGCGCGGCAGGGTGATCTCGGCCGAGAGCTGGCCGATGCGCAGCGGCAGGCTGCGCCCCTGCGCCACGGCCTTGGCCAGCGGCTGCCGCTGCACGCCACGCAGGTGCGGCACGAGGCTGCGGTCGGTGCCCTTGGCGATGGTCGTCCCGGTGCCCTGTGGCACGGCATAGGCGGTGTGCATGCGGATGGTACCACGCAGCTTCTCGGCCACCGCCATCTGCTGCGCGCGGTCCATGCCCTCGGGAACCTCGGCGATCTGCCCGAGATCGTAGATCGCAGGCGTGGTGAAGGAGGCAAGGTCCCAGCCGGTTTCGCCCAGCACCCCGAGCAGCTCGGGCACGCTGAAGGCGCGGTCCTGACCGTGCAGCAGCAGGTCGTAGAAGCCGGCGTCGCTCTTGTGGTGATCGCCGAGATTGCGGTTGCTGGCGAAGGGATGGCCCTCGGGCAGGGTCGCGGCAATGGTCTTGGCCCGCTCCAGCCGCTCTGCCGCGGGCAGCCCCTCGAAGAGCGCGCCGAAGGCCTCCTGCAGCGCGTAGACGCCCGAGCGGCCATAGGGCGCGTAGACCATGAAGCCGAGCCCGCCCCCGGGCGCCAGAGCGGCGCGCAGGGCGCGGAAGCCCTCGGCCGGATCGGGCAGATGATGCAGCACGCCGCAGCAGTCGATATAGTCGAACGCCCCGTATTCGGCCGCGTCGAGCAGGCTGGCAGTGTGGAAGCTGATGTTGGTCAGGCCGCGCATCGCCGCGCGCGCCTCGGCCACAGCCCGCGAGGCGGTGGAGAGGTCGAGATAGGTGATCTCGGCCGCGGCGCCGGCCTTGTCGAGCAGCGTGGCGAGCTGGATCAGCCCGTCGCCGGTTCCGCCGCCGGCGACCAGCACCTTGAGCGGCTGCGACCAGTCGCGCTTGCCGCGCCACAGGAAGTGAT
>Ga0115012_10000294_pt1 | contig 28714 bp, 14 predicted proteins | sample TroAtlMetagenome_FD_88706 | JGI IMG/M metagenome (GOLD analysis project Ga0115012, IMG submission 88706) | Marine eukaryotic phytoplankton communities from Atlantic Ocean - Tropical Atlantic ANT10 Metagenome | ecosystem: Environmental > Aquatic > Marine > Oceanic | place: Tropical Atlantic...
TCGCGCTGATCGCGCCCTCGATGGCCGAATCTGAGCCCAAACTCAAAGTCGAGCCCGTCATTGACGCATGGGTGTCATACGACCAGACCTCTGCCTTTGCCGTCGATGCGGAGGGTACAGAGGGCGGCCAAGGTGGCCACCTCGACACCCGCCAACGTCTCGGCGTAAACTTGGTCTCCGGCGACATCGCCATCGGCATCATTGTTGGCGGCCAGACAGAGCAAATCTGGGGCGATACCTGGAACATTCCTGGTTCGGCTGATGAACGTGGCCGCCATGAGCTGCGGTATCGCACCCCCAGCGTCCGCAAGATGGCAATGACGGCCAACCTACAGGCCATCCAGCTCGAACTGGGTCTCACCACAGCCACTTGGGGCCTCGGTATGCTCGCCAACGATGGCGACAAGGAGCCGTTCTTTGGGCAGCCGGAGTTCGGTGACCGAGTCGTCCGAGCACGCCTGACCACCAAGCCGAGGCAAGGAAGCCCATGGCATCTCACTGCAGCCTGGGACAGAGTCCTTCAGGATGAAGTCAGTGTGGATGTCAACACACAGTGGACCAACCAGGCGATCGTGAGCGTGCTGTGGATGCAGGACGATGATCAAGCGGGCATCTACGGCGCCGTCAGGCGGCAGGACGAGCTGTTGTATTCGAGAAGTACGCGCGTCACCGTCGTTGATGCATTCACCGACCTACACCTGCCCATTACCTCGGACCTGAACCTACACCTGGCAGCGGAAGGGGCGGGAATCACAGGCAAGACCAACCGGTCGACCACATACAACTCTCGAGACCGGGTTCATGTTCTGAGCGCGGGAGCCGTCGGTGTGGCCATGCTCGGTATGCGCGATGACACTGTACAGGTCGGGCTGAGCAGCGGCTTCGCGACCGGCGACGGTGACCCAAATGATGACACCATGGCCGACTTCACCTTTGATCGAAATTTCGACGTTGGAATGGTTCTATTCGACGAAGTCATGGGTGGCATCGACGCGGCTCACTACAATCTCGTCACCAACCCCGCTTACGCTGGTCGACCACCAGATGGCGTCGAGGCCAGTGTCCACGAAGGCGCGTTCAGGCGGGCCACTTACGTCCAGCCACGTGTCGAGGCCCATCTGCTGCCGTCCGTTCGAGCCCGACTCGGCATGTTGTTCGCCTGGTCAACGGCGCCCGTCTCCCATGGTTTCTACACGCACAGAAACGGCGGTGTGCCCGTCAACCACCTCAAGCAACCGACCTCAGGCTACAGGCTCGGCTCTGAATTCGACTGGTCCCTGCAGATCGGCCCGTTCCTGGAGGCCGACCACATCCTCGGCGATACCCGTGTGTCCGTTCAAGGCGGGCACGCTTTCCTGGACAGCAATCTGGGTGGAGACCGGGTCGACCGCTATGTCTTGATGCTCCACCTGCTGTGACCATCCGTGAGGCACTCGGTGCCGCATCGCCTCACGTCTCACTGAAGGCAGCCTGGAAGCGGCTGATCCAGGCCTCGCGACGCCTCAGAAAATCAGGCCAATCGGTCACCATCGGTGGGCGCTCGGATGTCGACCGGCTCCTCAACTTGGCGGCGCCGGAGGAATGGAACCCATCGGCCCTGAAGGGGCTGCTGAAGACCCTGGTGGATAGCAAGCATGATGGTGTGGAAGATGAGATCGCCCGGGCCATCGACGCCCACGTCTCACTGCTGCTGAAGCCGACTCAGACCGGCCAAGTGACCATCACCGTAGGCGGTGGACCGGATTGGCTGGTACATACAGAGATCGACAGGTGGCTTGGAACAACGAGAGGCTCACTTCAGTGCAGCGCAACACAGGCTGCCGCCTGGGTCCACCACCTTGATGACCTATCCATCGGCGGCGGCACGCTATCGGTCCGGACCGATTGCACCCTTGACTTACCCCCAGTCCAACGAAAAGACCGTGATCGCCGACGATCACGGGAGCCCAACCTGTGGTTGCCCAACTGGGACGATGTCGGCCGAATATCTCTGACGCCCCGCGCCATAGCTGACGAACACGCGGCGTGTCTCCGTCGCTACGCGGAGGTGATGTTTGACCCGTTCTGTGGACTGGGCGGTGATGCAATCGCCGCAGCCGAGGCCGGCACACGCGTCTTCGCGGCAGAGGTCAACCCGGCGCGTCTCTCCCACGCCAGACTCAACGCGGACGCCATGGGGGTGACGGAACGCATCCGCTTCTACGCTGAGAGCGGACCCGAGCGCCTCGCAGACTGGGCACGTGAAGCACCTGAGCACACGCTGTTCCTGGATCCGCCGTGGGGTGGTAGAGAATGGAACAGAGAAGGGATGAACTGGGAAACATTGTGCGGCGGATACCCGGCCCTCATTCCCGCCCTGAATCGAGCAATCGCAACCGTCATCAAGCTTCCACGAACGTTCGAGACAGACAGCCTTCCAGCTGATGGGGGAACATGGACGCTCACACTTGGACTTGGGGGACACTCAGACCACCCCGCAGACCGTGTCCGTTTTCTGTGTGGACTATACCGGCCCTTCGGCGCGTTTAAAAGTTGAGAATCCCTAAAGTTCAACCCTTCGTGGTCCGATCCAAGAGAGATTAAGCCACCCTCAGTGGCAGGACTCAAATCGAATAAATTCCCCCTAAACCACCACTTTTCGGTGGCCAAACCTACAGCCGCAGTGCTACCAACAAGACATGTCCACGCCCGCCCATGACGCTGAGCCAGTCCTCAGCGCAGACGACTGCCTTCTGCACAACGGTGCCTTGGCCTACCCGGGTCGACTCACCCTGACGGCGATGGCCCTCAAGTTCGTTCCGGGCCGTACCCTCGACAGGCTGGCAGGAGCAGAGGATCTCGAGATCTCGGTCGGTGAGATCACCGAGTTGAGTGCGGGTGGAATCAACCACAATTTGGACATCTACGTGGGCGAGACACTCCATCGTTTCTCAGGTCGTGGAGCCATTCGGGTCCACAACCGCCTGTTGGGCCTCATAGCCGAAGACGACGAAACGCCGCCGGACGTGGCTGTTTTCAATCCAGGCGAGCGTGTATTGCTGCAAGGTCAGGGCGAGCTCTTCGTCAACGAGCTCATCGGAGTACGCGGAGAGATAACGTTCACCGACTACCGCCTCCGCTTCTCACCAGGGCTCGGACTCGAGCAGCTCATCTGGAACACCACGAGTCTCGACGCCCCCCTGTCGACAATCCAAGAGTGGTCGCTGAAGGGCATGCGCAGGCGACTGCATCTGGTCGTCGACGGAGAACCCGTCGTCATCGGCGGCCCACTCGCTCCCCGACTCTACAACAGCCTTGAGGCGGTTCTTGGAGATGCCGAGAACACGGTCACGGCCGATGAGCTTGTGGTCGCGACATGGGACGTCAGCCTGCGGCGAGGTCCAGTTGCACACGTTGGACAGCTTGAGTTCACCCCAACGCACGTGAGCTTCAGGCCGACTGGACTGATCGACGCGCTCGTTGGCGTGAAGCCCTTCGACTTTGCAATCAGCGACATCACCCGCCTCTCTGTCCGGGGCTGGCCGGAGAAAAAACTCATTATTCGGGCAGGGCATCAGGTCTTCGCATTCACCGTGCCCGACATCGCTGAGCGCTTTGAAGACATCAAGGCCCTTGTACGCGACCGCAACTATCACCTCGCCTTCCGAAGTCGCGGTGAAGCCGAGCCACGCTACCAAACCACGCTTGACTCGTGGACATCTCGGGTCGAATACCAGCTGGGCGAGCAGATCGTTTTCTCATCTTTTGCGATGGACACCTTCAGCGAGTCGGAGGTCCGCTTCGGATGGCTCCTGCTGTTGCGCACGCGCGTCCTCTTCCTGCCGCTCGGGGGACCTGCGTCTCAAGAGAAGTGTGTACAGGTTCCAATTGAGGAGATTTGTCGCCTCGACGGTGGGCCTCGGTCGCGACGAGACCAAATCTTGTTTTCGTGCAATCAAGGCCGGCTTCGATACCTGATCAGTGAACGAGAAGGTGGCGTCGAGGACTTCTGGTCGCAATGCCGAACACCGACACGAATCCTGGCCTGGGAGACACTCGGACCACGCTCTACGGCGCGTGTGATGGGTAAGTGTCGATTCATCCGCATCATGAGTCACGGGGAAACGGTGGTCGACCTCTCCCCGGGTATGACCGTTGAGCATGACTCAGGAGTGGCCATCGTACTGCCAGGTCCGCCAGGGACGTCCGTACCGGTCGACACCTGGGTCACGGTGGAAATCGGCCAAGCTGAGGGCATCTACCAGATCGACTCGAAGGTCGTGCGGGCGACAATCACACCGCTCGAGGGCGTGATCCCAAACCCGCAAGATACGCACCTCCTCATTGTGTCCTACCCACCGTCACTGCGTGTCTACAACCAGCGAGAGAGCTACCGTGTGGGGACGGAATTCCAGTTGCGCGCGAACAGCCTGGCGCAGACCGCGGATGGAGGAAGCTGGATGGCCACTGGTGTCAGCTTTCCCTGCAATGTTGTGGACATATCGATGGGCGGATGCGCCATCGAGACAAACCACGTCCTCGAACAGGGCGACCGGATCAGCGTGAGTCTCCCCCTCCTCGACCAGTGGGTCGAGATTCGAGGCACATGTGTACGTATCGCCGCACTTCACACTGCCGAGGGCACACGGCGCTATGGACTCGAATTCCGGGAACTGTCCATGGCCCAAGAGGACATCCTCCACAAGGCTGTCATGACCCTGCAGCGAGAGTCGATGGCCGACGACGAAGAGGGTGAAGAGGGACAGGAAGAGTCCGCCAAATAGACGGGGCACACCTGACTCTGATCGGATACCTCAATCCCGATTCGCCGACCACGAAGCCACGTTCACGTCCATCGGGAGCACCTTGGCCATTGCGGTCGGCTAGGAGCTCAACATGAAGCAACGTTTCGATGTGATCTCTCCCGTTGATGGATCGACGGTGGTGACCCTCGATGAGGCGACGCCGGGCCAGATTGCCCGTGCGCTCGACAGCGCCCAGACGGCCGCCAAGCAATGGCGCCAAAGCACGATGGCCGACCGCATCTCCGCAGTGATGGGCTTTACAGAGGCCCTCGCAGGCATGAAGAGCGAAATCGCTGAATCACTCACGATGTGTATGGGTCGGCCAAGCCGCTTCTCCGGCGGTGAGGTCGACGGCACCATTGACCGTGCAGAATACATGGCAGGTATCGCCGAGGAGAGCCTCACCGCACTTGAACTGCCAGACATGCGAGGGTTCAAACGCACCATCACCCGTGAGCCGCTCGGAACGGTGCTGGTCCTCTCTCCATGGAACTATCCATACCTCACAGCCGTCAACGCCGTGATTCCAGCCATCCTGAGCGGAAACACCGTCATCCTGAAGCACAGCGACCAAACCCCATTGGCTGCAGAGCACTTCCGCCGCGCTTTCGAGTCCGCTGGACTGGATGAGGGGGTGTTTCAGATTCTCCACATGAGTCACGGTGCCACTGCCCAAGTCTTGGTCGATGACTGCATCGATCATGTGGCGTTCACGGGGTCCGTGGAGGGTGGCTCGGCCGTGACCACTGCCCTCTCTAAGCGAACGGGACGAAAGCGCTTTATTGGGGCTGGGCTCGAGCTGGGCGGTAAAGACCCCGCCTACGTTCGGCCGGATGCCAAGGTGGACCACGCGGCCATCAACGTCGTGGAGGGAGCACTCTTCAACAGCGGGCAATCCTGCTGCGGTATTGAGCGCGTCTATGTCCATGAGGATGTGGCAGATGACTTCATTGCTGCCGCGGTCGCTGAGGCGCGTAGCTACATCCTGGGTGACCCACGGGAGACCGAGACCACACTCGGGCCCCTTGTTCGTCAGCGCAATGCCGATGCCGTTCGCGCCCAAATCACGGCGGCCCTGGAGTCAGGAGCGCATCCCGAGATTGATACGGCTGCATTCTCAGCCGATCGAGCAGACACCCCATACATGGCGCCTCAGATATTGACCCAGGTAGACCACAAGATGGCCCTGATGGTTGATGAGACTTTCGGCCCATGCGTCGGCATCATGCGGGTCAAGAGCGACGAAGAGGCCACAGCCCTGATGAATGATTCATCGTTCGGACTCACCGCATCAATCTGGACGCGCGACATCGAAGCAGCCGAGCGCATCGGACGCAATCTCGAGACGGGCACAGTGTTCATGAACCGCTGCGACTATCTCGATCCCGCACTCGCCTGGACTGGTGTGAAAAACTCGGGGCGTGGCGCCACTCTGTCATCCGTGGGCTTTGAGCACCTCACACGACCAAAGTCTTTCCACCTTCGAACCGAGGTTTGAGCATGACCGTCTCAGCACCACGAAACTGGAATTACCCGACCGCCATCCGCTTCGGTCCTGGACGCATCAAAGAGCTGCCGCAGGCCTGCGCCGAGCTGGGCATCACCCGCCCACTGCTCGTCACCGATCCCGGCATCGCCGCGCTACCAATCCTTGAGGCCGCGCTCGAGGCGAATCGGCTCAGTGGAGTGGACACAGGTGTGTTCTCGGGCGTGGACTCAAATCCAGTGGGCGCAAATGTGGACGCTGGTGTCAGCGCCTACAAGGACGGCACCCACGACGGCGTGATCGCCATGGGTGGCGGCTCTGCACTGGATGCAGCCAAGGCCATTGCCCTCATGGTTGGACAAGACCGTCCACTGTGGGACTTTGAAGATGTGGGAGACAATTGGAGTCGCGTGAATGCCGACGGCATGGCGCCGGTTGTCGCCGTCCCGACCACCTCCGGTACCGGGTCTGAGGTTGGTCGAGCCAGCGTCATTACCGATGTGGCCACCCACACCAAGAAGATCATCTTCCACCCGAAGATGCTCCCTGAGCAGGTGATCTGTGACCCCGCACTCACCATCGGTCTACCACCCAAGATCACTGCTGCCGTCGGTATGGACGCCTTGTCTCACAACCTCGAGGCGTTCTGTGCGCCTGGAAATCATCCGATGGCGGACGGGATCGCAATCGAGGGCATGCGACTGATCCATACGCACCTACTCACTGCGGTTCGCGAGCCCGCAAACATCGACGCAAGGAGCGCGATGATGTCTGCCTCCCTGATGGGCGCCACAGCCTTTCAGAAGGGTCTGGGTGCAATGCACAGCATGGCGCACGTGATCGGCGCACAGCTCAATGCTCACCATGGCCTCATCAACGCAGTGGTCATGCCGTATGTGCTCTGTGCAAACCGGTCAGCCATCGCCGACCGCTTGCAGGATCTCGCCCGGTACCTTGACCTCCCTGACCCCGGCTTCATGGCCGTTCTCGACTGGGTCCTTGCCCTTCGCCAGGCGCTGGACATTCCACACACCCTTGCGGACCTCGGCGTGACCCATGCACACCTGCCGACCTTCGCACCTGCAGCCGTGAAGGATCCCAGCACCGGATCGAACCCCCTCCCCTTCGGTGTCGACGAGTTCTCAAAGCTGTTCTCACAGGCCATCGACGGTTCCTTGACCTGAACAGTCCCGATTGGGCGTATGATGGGGCCCAGGAGGCCCCCAATGAAATACCTGCCCTTGATGCTAAGTCTTGCTGCGTGCGGCAGTGGGGACGCCGGCGAGGCCGGAGATCCTCCCGGGACCGACCCTGCCGGCGTTGACGCCAGCGGCCTGGCGCCACTCTCACAGCCAAGCAGCGGGGAGTGCCCAGACCTCACCCAAAGTCACACCACGACCTTCACCTCCAGCGGCGACGACCGTGTGGTCACTGCGGTAGTGCCCGACGATCCGCCTGCTGACATGCCGCTTGTGTTCTTCTTCCACGGTCTCCTGGACCCAGGAAGCATGCCTGTACCCACAGAGTACATGGCCAGTGCACTGAACCTACAAGCTGTCGCCAATGAGGCCGGTGTGGCCTTCATCCTTCCCCAATCAGGCGTGATGTCTCGCGTGGGCATGAGCTTCTTCATGTGGGCCGTGGATGAGTATGAGGGCTCAGATGTGGTGCTCTTCGATGACCTCCGTAGCTGTGCAGCCGACCAGCTCGATGTGGACCTCAAGGCTGTCCATGCGATGGGCATGAGTGGCGGCGCCTTGTTCACCACCGTCGTGCTCCGCGAGCGATCAGATGCGCTCGCCTCAGCAATCGAGCTGTCTGGAGGTGCAGACATCGACATGCTGACATTCGACAACACATTGTCTGAATACATCACGCCGGCAAGAGCGGTACCCACACTGCTCGTGGCCGGAGGCAGCACCGACGCATGGCCCGGCGGTGGCCTCGAGCTCGTCAACTTTACCCGCGCCACGGATGTCCTCGAAGACCATCTGGTCGCGGATGGTCACTTTGTGGTCCGCTGCGAACACGACCAGGGGCATTCGGTGCCGCTTGCAGCGGTGAATGCGAGCTGGGATTGGGTAGACGCCCATCGCTTCGATGAAACATCCCCTTTCGTGCAGTCCGGCATTGATGACGTGAGCAGCCTCAACAGCTGGTGTGTCGTCGCTGAGTAGACGATGTGGCCGCATCCATGCCTCGGGTACGATCCGTGCTGACCAATCTGCTCATGAGGGTACTCAATCGGCATGGTACCGTGGTGTCCCATGAGTGACCGTCTCGATCTGCTGCTCATCTACCCCCCTTGGCCTGCAGCCAAAGGGCGAGCACGGCTGATCAGCACACTGCCTCCGCTGGGCGTGCTCTCAATTGCGGCTAATGTCGAAGCCAGGGGCCACTCAGTGGTTGTCTGCGATGCCCACGCTGAGCAGCTTGATGACGACGACATTCGCCGACTGCTGAGACAACACCAGCCTCGCGTCGTGGGCCTGTCCGTGCTCACGAGCCAGGCACTCGCGGCTCACCTCATCGCAAAGATTGCCAAAGAGGTCGTCCCGGACTGTGTTGTCATCGCCGGAGGCGTGCATGCCGAGGCAATGCCAGAGCGAATGCTCGAGAACTCAGCCATCGATATGGTCATTCGAGGTGATGGCGAGGAGGCGGCAGTTGAGGTCGTCGAGGGCCTTACACCTCAGGACATCGCTGGCGCCTCGTACAGAGTCGACGGTGCAGTCGTTCACAACTCAGCCCGCCCAGTCCAGATGGACCTCGACGCCTACCCGATGCCTGCCTACCACATGGTGGACTTCGACAAGTACTACCCAGGTGCAACCACATACCGCCAGCTGCCGGCCATCAACCTCCTGATGACCCGTGGATGTCCCGGAAAGTGCACCTTCTGCAACTCGGCGAAAACGACCTTACGAAGTCGAAGTCCTGCCAGCATGGTCGCACAGATAAAGCACCTGTACGACCACTACGGAATTCGACAGTTCCAGTTCTACGACGACACCTTCACCGTCATGAAGAAGACCGTGCTCGAGTTCTGCGCTCTCCTTGAGGCAGAGCGGCTCGACGTCAGCTGGATTGGCTTCATTCGAGGAGACTGCTTCTCGGACAAGATTGCGGCCGCAATGAAGGCCGCGGGATGCCACCAAGTTCTTGTGGGCGTTGAGACGGGTTCCAGCAGCATTGCTGAGCGGATCGGTAAGCCCATCAACCACGCCAAATACCGACGTGCGGTCGACATCGCACACCGCCACGGCCTCGAGGTCAGGGCCAGCTTCATCATCGGTAGCCTCGGCGAGACCTGGGCGACCATGAAGGACAGCCTGGACATGGCGACGACGATTGACTTTGATTTCGTGCAGCTGTTCATCTCCACGCCCTACCCCGGTACAGCGATGTACAAGGAAGCTGCTGAGAAGGGGTGGCTACGCGAAGCGTCATGGGATGAATACGGCCAAGCCCGCGTATTGGTTGATCAGCCACAGATCACTGAGGCCGAAATCTACAAATTCGAACGGCATTTCAATCGACGCTTCTACCTGCGACGACGGTTCGTGAAGCGCATGCTCAAGCGAAGCGTCAACCCCCGACACCTCCGAGACTACGCGCTCGCAGTCCCCTACCTTCTCCTCGGTGTTCAGTCTGACCCTCTCGCTGGGAAGTGGGATTGCTGGGAGGGACTGCACGAGTCGGACTTCCTCGACCTCCGTCTCGACGGTGCGGACACACTACACCTCAGCTACGACGTCCGAACAAAGGGTGTCGCCGCCAGCTGAGGGTCGTCATCAATCGACCACCACGCGAGCATCAGCCTCGATCAACCAGACCTCAAACCTTGGCCGATCCGGCAGACCCAGGGCCCGCTGGACAGCTTCAGCATAGAGGAGGCCCTGTGGCGCATGGTGCCGAGCCACCTCCTCCAATTTCCGGTCACCGATTCGATCCGTCTTGTGGTCAGCAACCACGACCGCACCCGTCTCCGGGCAACGGTAGAGCAAGTCTATGGACCCAGTCCAGGCGGCAACGGGCCCACCATCGCTCGGGGACATCAGCAGCGGGACTTCAGTACCGATGACCTCAACCCCGGCGAGGTAGGTCAACAAGTGCCCACCCTCAACCTGTCGAGCCAGCGTCAATGCTCGACGGAGGCCAGCATCCGATAAAGGCGTCTCATCCTGAACAAGCGTCAGCGCCGTTCGAACCGTCGATTCAGAGAAGTCCACGCGTCCGCAGGCCGCCCATTCCATGAGCTTGTGGATGGCTTCACCGACCTTAAATGCATCGGTACGCGATACGCCCCGACCGCCCCCCTTACCGGGTGTCACCTCGTGGGTTGTGGCGGCTGACGGGCCCATTGACCACGGGCGCTGCGCGTGCGCGATAGACCCGATTCGCTCAGCAACTGAAGTGCTCCGGCCACCCGTGACCAGCACGGACGATAGCGGATTCTGCGCAACACTCTCAACCACTCGCCGCCCTGGGAAGAACCAACGAATTCCAGAGTCATCCACCGTGTCCTCGGATTCAGCGAGGTGACCCCACAGGTCATCCGGATGTGGAAGCTCGGGGGTTCGCTCGCCGAACAAGTCGAGATGGAAGCGAGGCCGGTCTAGGCCACGCAGCGGCCCCTGCCACAGACCGGCCAAGACCAATCGGTCTCGAGCACGCGTCATACCAACGTAAAGAAGGCGACTGGTCTCCGCGCGCTGGACCTCCGCTTCTCTGGTCATGACCAGATCCATGTTTGGATGCTTGAATCCCATCAACTGGAGACCAAAATCAGGACTACATGTGGTCGCGAGACCGTCTGGTCGACCCCTCGATGTGTGATGAAGATCGACAATGTACGTGTGACTAAAGGCCAGGCCCTTGGATTTATGGATGGTCATCATGGAGACTGCATTACGCGCCCCACTCGGCCGGCCCTCTTCCTCATCCCTCCGGTCACGCACGGCTTGCCGGAGTGAACGAAGGACCGCTTGCACATCACCCTCAACGCGACCCATTCGGTCCGCAAGGGTTCGAAACAAACGCTCCAAGTTGGCCACACGGTAAATCCCCTGGTAGGCCACGGCACCAACAACGTCCGGCAGCAGTCGCGCACGAACTTCTTCCAACCAATTCTCAAAGCCAAGGGTCTCGAAAGCCAGCCGGAGGGTGGCCACCTCACGCGTGACGTGCTTGAGCTGGGCAGACCAAACCGCCACTGCTGCGAGCCCCGGAACATGCGGTTCGCTGTTTTGCGCTCGGGCTGACGCTCGGTCAATGCAGTCGTCCACAAGCGACGGATCGATGGCGCCCAGTCGAAGCCAATGCCCTGGAAACCCCTCCGCGAACAGGGGAATCAAAGCGGCATCGGGCACATTGACCATTCCCGACCGTAAGAACGAGACCAGCGCAAGCGTGTCAGCCGGATCGAGGATTGCCCTCAACATCGCTGCAGCTTCGACGACCTCGCGTCGCTTGAAGTAGTTCTTGTCCCGGGTGACTTCGTAGGGAATCCCGTGATCCCGAAGCGCAGTCTGGTAGGCGTTCATCGCACTCGCAGCACGGAACAGAAGACCGACCTCTGAGAGGGACACACCCTCGTCTTGCAGCCGCAGGATATCGCGTGCGATTGCAGACGCCTCAATCTCTCGCGCCCGCTCAGCTGGTGTCGACGTGGCCGGCGTTCCGTCCTCCCATGCCCACGACACCCAATGTTCTACCTGTGGCTCATCGCGCCCAGGTCCGCGCGCAGCGACCAATGACTCATGCGCGGGCTGCACACCTGGCTGCGGACGTAGCAGGCCGACCATGCACCGATCAACCTCATCAAGAATCCCCGCAGTAGAACGGAAATTCTGAATCAGCCCGTGCTCCACACCACCGGCTTCGACCACTTCACCGACAAACTGCTCATAGGCACGGAGGTCAGCGCTACGCCACCCGTAAATGGACTGTTTCGGGTCTCCAACGATGAACAGTCCCGGACGCGCCCCCAGGTCACCCTCGAGTGCGATCGCTCGAACCAGATCACACTGCCGTGGGTCAGTGTCTTGGAACTCATCGACCATCAGCTGGTCGATGCCTGCACGGACCCTCGCGGCAACGCTCCGATTTTTTAGAAGTTCTGCAGCCTTGGCCAGCAGATCAGCAAAGACAAGAACCCCACGAGCCCTCAGGGTGCTGTGTGCAGCCTCCATGATTGGCAGCAGCGTGGTTCGTGCCAGAGTGTGTCCCTCTTCATCGAGTTCAGCGAGACATTTTAGGGCGACGTGGAGCGGGTCAGCGACCCGCGCCAATGGGTCCGCGATGTGCTCAAGAGCACCCATCTCCCCTTGCCCGCCGGATCGCTTCACCCAAGCTTTTGAGAGGTGCGCCACAAGATTTGAAGGGAGATACTCCGCCAAAGCTGACTGGACATCAGGCATCCGCGCACCCGGCTCAAGCACGTCCCTGAAGGCCAACAATCCATCGCACAGCTTCTGACCATTCTTTACTCGACTGACGCCCTCCAACGCATCCCCGACCAAGTCGAGCGTGCTCGACACGAGATTACGCACCCGCAACCAGAGCGCGTCCAAGTGCCCCTGATCCCACGGATCTACAGCGAGCACCTCGGGATTAGTCGACTCCCTGAGTAGGCTGATGACTGCCCGCTCGATATCCGCCGGTCCACGATTCCCATCCAGCTCGAACAAGCGCAGGAGCGCGGCGGCTTGATCACCGGCCAACATGGTCGTCAAGTGATCCTCGGTCGCATCCCGGACCACTCGCTGCAAGAGGTCCTCATCTGTGTCCAGATCGAAGCTGGGATGAATGCCCGCCTCTATCGGAAACTGAACAAGTAGCCGACGACACCAAGAGTGGATGGTGCGGACCTCCATTTGATCAACCGCAGCCAACAACACAAGCGCGCGGCTCCTCGCCTCACCAGGCAGGCCATCCTGAGGCACACCAATCACAGCACACCCGTGGCCCAGATCATGAAGGGCTTCTGCGACACGCTCAGCCATCTCAGCAGCGGCAGCCTCTGTGAACGTGATGGCCACGACTCGAGACAAGGTTCGAGCTGCAACCTGGGCATCTGGAGTGCTGGGCCCGAGGGCAACAGTCGAAGCGTCCCACCCCGGGCCACACACCCAGCTGACCACCCTGGAGACAAGGGCAGCCGTCTTACCCGTACCAGCACCTGCCCTGAGCACGATGGGCTTATCGAAGGTGGAGCGCGCCACTTCTCGCGCTTCTGCATCCTGAGTCAATCGGTCACTCATCGTCAGCACCCCCCATCCACAGGGCTCTGCGCGCGTGCGCGGCTGGAGTCTCTGGCGAGGCTGCCACAGACTCAACCAGTTGTCGCCTCATCGTGCTGTCATCCCGAGAACAGGCTTCGCGCACCGCACAATAATCACAGGCAGGCATGCCCTTTCCTTTCAAGTCTTCCATTCGAGGGAACATCGTGCCTTGCCGCATGGCTTGCTCAATCTCCGCCACAGCGGTGGTCATGCTCTCCTGCAGCTCGTGGTCATCCGATGACACCTCAAAGACTCGCTGCGGATATTCCTTACCAGGGTTGAGGTAGACGTATTTGCCAGCAGAGCCCTCGAATACGCGAGCGTACAGCGCACCCTGCAGCAGGGAACCGGTCCGAACCGCCTCAATGATGTGCTTACGGCGCGTACCCTCGGTCTTGGCGACCGTCTTTGGCTTCCCGAGCTTGAAGTCGATGAGATGGGGAGAGCCGCCGACACTATCCAGGCGGTCCACACGGAACCGTATGGTCGGTCCATCGGGTAGCTCCACACTGAACTCTCGCTCCGATCCCCACACACCGTCGACATTCTGCTCATCGTCGAGCTCCCGCAAGAGCGTGATCGACTCAATGGCTCGACCAACAACCGCACGGGCGAGCCCTGGCCAAGCCACACCGTCCCTGAGCAAGCAGGCGGTCGCTGCCTCTTCGCACCACCCTGCGAGGGTGGCCTCTGAGGGCCAAACCATCGGCACTGCACCGCCCACTCCATCGACATCCCGGCCAGCCAGCGCAGCCTCCACTGCCCTCTCGACAACGTCATGCACGACGCTGCCCAACAGGTGATTACCTATCGAGGCCATCGGTCCGTGGGGGTCGGGACGCCTATCCAGCCCCAGGAACCGAGTCAGCAGTGTCCGCCAGGGACAGGATGCAAGGGACTCATACAGCGTGACGAACTGGGGACCGCTTCGAGGGTCGAGCGCGTCACCCTGAGGACCGATTTCACCCAAGTACGGAGCCTGGTCCCTGCGTCCATCAAGTCGGTGTCCAACGAGCGCCATGAGCGCGGAATTTGCACCGGCCGTAGACAACGCCATCGCGGGCTCAGCACCACCCAGAGCGTGGCCGACTGCCACCGACCATGGTTGCTGAGGCACGACGCAGTCCGACACTGGTTCTCCCAAAATGCCAGCCAGCTGCAGCTCGACCAGGAAGGCAGACGGATGTGCATGCGAACCACCCACATCCAAGCGCGAGCAGGACAGCATGACCTCGGGGGCACTGGCCATCAGCTGTGCAAACAAGAAACGCTCCTCAAGACCTCCAAGCTTCTTGAGCCTGATGTCGTGGAGGAACGGCCTAAGCGCCCGCCGAGCGGCATCAGGGAGGAGCGGATCCTCGACCACAGGTCGCGGGAAGCTCTTCCGATTCATGCCCATTACGAAAAGGTGATCAAAGGTTCGGCCCCGGGCCTCGATGGCATCCAACACGACAACACCACCGCCGGCCCCGCCAAGTCGACTGCGCGTTGAACTCTGCGCCGCTGCAACGAAGAGCCGTATGGCCTCATCTCGCCCAAGCGCATCTGCGCCCTCAAACTGGCTCGACAGCTTGGCCAATGTCTTCAGCAGGGACGCATCCTTATCGAACGCCATCCCCTGCTCCAGTGCCTCAGCAATGTGAGACCAATGGACCTTGGGCTCACCAGCTTGAGGCCACCGTTCGAACAGTTCGACCAGCCCCAAGGCCCGCCTGTGGATGGCCTCAACTGCCTTCATGGACAGTCCGGCTGTTCGGCACCGCACCCGTCCATCCGCCTCCTCAAGGTGGGTGACGGTGCCGAGCCTCAGCCCGCCCGAGACGTGCCCGAGCTGAGTGACGAGTGCATCGAGGCGCCGTGCGCCGAGGGAATCGAACGCGAGAAAATCGAGAGCATGGCCTTCCTGACCTCCTGCCACACCCCACACCGAGGCCGAGACCCTCACCCCTTCACTCAGGACTGCAAGGGCGGCTTCAGCGCGCCGCTCGAGTGCACCGCCGAGACCTTCTGCACCCACTCCGGAGTATGGGATGGCGGCGGCGTCAAAGGCGCGCCGGATGGGGCCTCCCCACTGAGGGGTCTGGCGGACAACCACGCCCACTCGCTCTGGCGCTACGCCAGCCTCAAGGAGTGCAGCGACGTGGCCAGCCACGCATCGTGCCTCGTCCCACGGATCCTCGGCCTGAAGCCACTTCGCCTGCGTACCCACATGACCCACGACAGGCTCGGAGAAGGATCCCGCAAAGCGACTGTGGAAGTCCTCGGCGAACGCAACTCCTCCATCCCTCTTCATTGGGTCGGTCGGACTGGGAGGAAACTCGATCGCCACCCGCGCATCCATGTACTTCCGCGATGCATCGATGAGATCCGCGACGCGTCCGGTCGCATCAGCATACCCGAGGAAGAAGACGGGCCTGGGGCTGGCCGCGCCATCACGCTTCATGATCTCAATGACCTTCGTAATGGCCATGGGCAGCATCACCCCGCCGGCTAAAGCAGCCTCCTGTGACACCTGCTTGGCGACCCGAATGAGGGCGGCCACTCGGGGTGCAACCAGCCCCCCTACACCCAGCCGCTGCTGTCGAGGCCAAGTCTGGGCGGCCTCCAGGATGGGCTCAGCCAGTGAGGCATTGAATCCAGCCTCAATGAGCTCGACGACAGCCTGTGATGCCAGCTTTAGTCCATCGTCGTAGCGCCCGAGTGCACGCATCAAGACAGGCTCTTTTGCGGCCAAGACCTGAGCCCGATGCTCTACCCAGGCCGGCCGCAATTCACAGGTCAGCATCGCGTCTCTAAGGAGCCCCCTGATCCATTGTGGATGGGTCAACACCTCGACACCGAGCAAGGCACGCCTGTTTCTTGCGAGCACGTCGATCCAGTGCCAACGGAGGCTCTCGGACGGCACCACAATCTGGATGGGTGGGTCTCCGAGTCGCCATTGTGGCAATGATTCGAGGAACTGACGCTCAAATGTCCGCGAACAATGGACGGGAGTCACAGCACCTGGGGAGACAATAGTCATACACCCAGAGGAACCGGTTTGAGAGACAACTTCAAGCGATCTTCCGGACAACTTATGACCTGCAGTCGACCTTCAGGTGGCGATGTCTGTTCATCGCAGCAGCAACCTCATGCCGACGAGGACGAATCAGCCCACCGTCAGGAGATCGTGATCCAGCGAGGGCGTCGACACCCTCCGCATCGAGTAGGGCATCGAGTCGGTCCAACAGAACCGACACCTCTGTGGTGTCCCCACCCATGTCGTGCAAGGTCGCCAAAGCCCTTGCCACAGACCACGCGTGATCGCCGCTCAAGACCTGCTCAACCCCGACCAAGTCGATGTCGGCATCGCCGTATCGAATGCGGCGCTCATCTCGGGCCTTAATCTTGCCCGGCGCGAGTGAGCCCTTCACGACGGCCCTTGGCAGCGGGACCTCCCAAGGCTCCGGCTGCACCCGAGCGTGCTGCCCGACCAACGCATCGACTGCTTCTCTCAGATCCTCTGCCCGGTAGGCGTTCAACCCAATCACGGTATCCGCGACGCTGAGGTAGTCGCCGACACCACCGATCACGATGACGGTCGACACACCGCACGCAGTGACCAGCTCCCGAACCCGCTCTACAAAGGGCGTGATCGGCTCACGTTCACTTGGAATCAGTGCTCGCATCAAGGCGTCGCGAGCGAGCAGGTTGGTGGCCGATGTATCTTCGTCGACGAGCAATACCTTTGCACCTGACTCCAGCGCTTCCACGATGGCCGCAGCCTGAGATGTTGACCCGGAGGCATCGTCCGTCTCAAACGGGCGCGTTGTTTTACCGCCTGGCAAGTCCCTGAGAAAGCCTGAGATGTCCACCTTCACCACGCGACGGCCATCCTCCGCACGCACCTTGACCGTCTGAGGGTGCGACACAACACCCTCGCGACCATCGCCGACAATGTGGTCAAGATGGCCCCGCTGGAGGGCGTTCAGCAGTGTCGATTTCCCATGAAATCCACCACCTACAATCACGGTCACACCCTCTCGAATGCCCATTCCTCGAACATCCTCACCGTCGACATTCAGCGTGACGGCCAAGCTCGCCGGAGAAGTGAAGGGAACCGCCCCTTGAAGCGGTCGCTGCGTGACCCCACTCTCCCGCGGCAAAATCGATCCATCGGAGACGAAAGCGACGAGACCGGCATCACACATTGCGCGTCGGAGCATTCGCTGACGGCACACAGAGGCCACATGGGCGTGGAGCCCCTCCTCAAACTGAAGCGCGCGCGCAGCATCACGCACGCACTCATCAATCAGTGTCCAGGCGGCCGACCCGAGGACGCGCCGTCCACGAGCTGGCAGGCCAATCTGAAAGCGGGCCTCGACGGCACCATCCGAATGGATCTTTATGGCGGATCGCTCTTCGACCTCTGGCCCCGGCTGTAGACACCGCATCTCACCAGACCGTCCGCTGCCGAGCCTCCGTGAACTCATGCCGGCAGCAAAACCCCGCAGCAGCCAGTCTTCAGCTGCAATGCGGGATTCCTTCTCGTTGAACAGCCTTGCCTCCAGCGTGGACTGAACGATCACCCTCACCCGAGATGGTGCGGCAAACGGGTCGCCCTGTACTCTGTCGAAGACGAGCTTGAAGCCGCCGAGATCCCACTCACCTCCCAGCGCTTTGTACGCGGGGTACGACCGACCATCGATGCGGTTGAGGACAGAGATCAGGCGCGCTTCATCGGACATCGGACAACTCCAAGACGGCACGTTAGTTGCCCAGTATGCGTATTCTCTTGCTTTCTATTTTGCTCGCTGGATGTGGAACCCAAGATGCCGAGGAGCAGAGCACCAAGCCTGCTGCTGACAAGGCCTCAGAGGAGAAGTCAAGCGAGGTGTCGTTCACCCCACCAACAGACGTTGCAGCGCCGCCAGCCGATGCTCAGAAGACTGAGAGCGGTCTGGCCTACAAGGTGATTCGCCAGGGCACAGGCACGAAGAAGCCCGTTGCCACGAGCGAGGTGGAGGTCCACTACACTGGATGGCAGACCGATGGCACCATGTTCGACAGCTCGCACAAGAGGAACAAGACAGCCAAGTTCCCACTCAATCGCGTCATCGCTGGTTGGACTGAGGGACTCCAGCTCATGGTTGAGGGCGAGAAGACCCGTTTCTGGATCCCAGAGGAACTTGCCTACAAGGGTCGCTCTGGAGCGCCGTCCGGAATGCTTGTTTTTGATGTGGAGTTGGTTGAGATCGTCGCCTCGATGTCTGATCGGTTCCCAGCACCAGATGACGTCGCCGAAGCGCCACCTGACGCCAAACGCACCGCGAGTGGACTGGCCTACAAGGTCATCCAAGCGGGTACTGGGGCCGATCACCCTGAGGAGTCCAGCAGGGTCAAGGTTCACTACACTGGATGGCAGACGGACGGGACCACCTTCGACTCCTCGTACAAGCGCGGTCGTCCAGCTGCATTCCCGCTCAACGGCGTCATCCAGGGCTGGACGGAGGGGGTCCAACTGATGGTTCCAGGTGAGAAAACTCGCTTCTGGATTCCCGAAGAGTTGGCATATAAGGGCCGTCCGGGCCGTCCTTCAGGTATGCTGGTGTTCGACATCGAACTCTTGGAGATTCAATAGGACCCGTGTTCAGCCTCGCCCTACTCGCCCTCACCGCCCAGTCTTACGCCACAACAGTCATCTTTCAGGATGATGTTCGGGGTGGTGTTGCCGTTGATGCATCTGGCGTTGATGCGTCCGATCTGAGTTCCGGCGGCCTCGCCAGCGGCGATCCCTTTGTGGTGATGACCCCATCAACTGCGTCGATCACTGAGGCGTTCTTGCTGCTCCACGCAAAGCCAGATGGGTTCTTGGCTACCGAGAGCGCGGTGCGCGTGAATGGCTTCGACCTCTCGTTCGGCTCCGTGGTCTCGACCACGTCGACGACAGAGGTGTACAGCCTCCCGCCGAGCGTGTACGGGATTACCCCCGGAAGTACCGTGGCCTACCAAGAGGAGGCCAGCGCTGAGGCAGGGTTTCACTTTGGCCCAGGAATTCACGGGGCCACGCTGGTCGTCATCTATGAAGATTCCACGCTGAGCGGCAACAGACACATCGTCGTCGCGACCGACAACGTGTCCGACGGCGCAGTCGTCATGACGGGCCTGCCCGAACTCGACGCGATGGACAGTGTCGTACTCTCGTACGGCATCACGAACGAGTGTGCGAACGACCAGTTTAATGCCGTGGTTGTTGACTCTGCCTTCGTATCTTCCCAGGCCGGCGGAAGCGACGACGGACCAACTTACGATGGGTCCTGCGGCGGCCAAGACTGGAACACGCTGCTCACTCAAGGCTCCTTTGGCGTCGATGATACCGACACTATGATTGGCGTGGGCGGCGACTCGCTCGAAGGCCCACCCGGTGGTGGAACGCCAACAAACTCACGCCTTGACGATGAGCTCTACCGAGTCGGCTACGACCGCAGCGGTGATCTCACCCTCGCCTACAGCGACTCATCAGAGGATTCCCAGCTGACCGTTATCGTTGCGGCCTTTGAGTTGGACTCCGATGGTGACGCAATTGCTGATTCCGCAGACAACTGCCCTGACGACTTCAACCCGGACCAAATCGATACCGACGGCGACGGCGTCGGTGATGACTGCGCCGGGTGTCTCGATATGGATGGCGATGGCTTCGGGGCCGATGGCATTACTGACGATTGTCCCGAGGACGGAGTCGACTGCGACGACTACGACGCCACTATTTATCCGGGCGCCCCTGAGATTTGGTACGACGGTATCGACCAAGACTGCAACGGCTTGAGCGACTACGACAGCGACGAAGACGGCATCGATGCTGTGTCGGCCGGTGGTGAAGACTGTGACGACACCGACGACGACGTCGGGCCACACATGGAAGAGATCTGGTACAACGGGGTCGACAACGCGTGCGACGGCGGATGCGATTACGACCAGGATGGCGATGGCTGCCCGGCTGCGGACAGCTACGATGGGGCCGTCCTTGACCCCGCTTGCGACGTCAGCTGCTTCGAGACGGACGTCGCCGATGAACCAGCCGATGAGGACACGGGTGACTTCAGCGACACGGGTGACTTCAGCGACACGGGTGACTTCAGCGACACGGGTGACTTCGACGACGAACCTGTCACGCCTGCGGCTTCAGGAGACTGTAACGACACAGACGCGTCCGCCTTCCCTGGTGCAACCGAGGTCTGGTACGACGGCGTCGACCAAGACTGCGATGGCAACGACGACGACAAGGATGGGGATGGAGAGGCTGGAGTTGAAGCCGGCGGCACCGACTGTGACGACCTTGACCCAGCCATCAACACCAGCGCGGACGAGATTTGGTACAACGACGTCGATGAGAACTGCGACGGCAACCTCGGTGACCGCGATGAGGATGGGTTCGACGATGTCAGCTTTGGCGGCACCGACTGCGATGATAGCGACCCTGCCATCAACCCTGGGGTCGACGAAATCTGGTACGACGGCGTCGATCAGGACTGCTCGGGAACATCCGACTACGACCAAGACCTCGACGGATTTGATTCATCCGTCCACACGGAGGATGGCGCAGACTGCGACGATGAAAACCATCGCATCTACCCTGGGGCCACCGAGATCTGGTACGACGGCGTCGACCAGGACTGTTCAGGAACGTCCGACTACGACCAGGACGAGGACGGCTTCGACCGGCGTCCAGAGGGTGACGATTGCGACGACTTAGACTTCGGCATCAACCCAGACGCCACCGAGATTAACGGTGACGACGTCGACCAAGACTGCGATGGGGACCTCGACTTTTACGAGGACGGGGACGGAGACGGATACCCAGACAACGTAGACTGCGACCCGGAGGATCCCGAGGTCTTCCCTGATTTGCCGGGCTTTGACGGGTGCGATGAGATCGTCGACCCAGGCCTCATCGGTAAGGGTGTCGGGGAATACAAGGGAGGCGGCTGCAGCCAGACTCCATCCTCAAGTGCCACTCCGCTGTGGCTCCTCGGGCTCACTCTTCTCGGCTATCGTCGTCGACAGGCCCGCGGAGACGCCTCCAAAATCCGCGCTTAGCCCTGCCCTCGGTGGGCTTGGCCGTCTGTTCAGCGGGCTGAAGCTTCTGGCGGAGCTGCTCGATGATGGACCGCGTGCCAGAGAACATTCCGTCATCGTGGAGGCTACATACCCCCTCCCCGTCCGTGCGTTCGGCAAACCACGCCGACACCGAATCGGGACAAGCCTCGGCAGCCGGTGCACCTGAAACGGTACAGATTGGAACCTCCACTACAGTCTCTGGTGGGGTCAAGCCTGTGTCGTCCATGCGACCGCTTGCAGCGACAAATCGAGACCAAATCGGCAGCGCTGCCTGCGCGCCTGTGAGTCCGAGCGTCTTGCCTTTGTCGAACCCGACCCAGACCGCAACCACCATCCTGGGGCTGTACCCCACGAACCACGCGTCTCTACCGCCGTCAGTGGTGCCGGTTTTACCGCCGACCACACCCTCAACGCCATGGCGCGAAGCACCACGCCCTGTGCCATGCTGCATTGTGGCTGCCAGCATCGTGTGGGTCAGGAAGGCTGCCTCCTCCCCAGCAATGCGACGCTTCTCCACACGCTGATCCCACCCTTCTTGGCCATCTGGCAGCCTGACAGACTTCACGAGCCTTGGCGAGACAGCCTTACCGAGGCCCGGAAAGACGGTGTAGGCCGCAGCGACATCCATCGGAGAGGCGTCGAATGCTCCCAGTGCCGTGGACGGGTAAGGCTTGGCCTTGCCCAACCCCAGGCCACTTAGAAAGCCGGCGAGCGACTCCAGCCCTTGCATCTCCGAGACATGAACCGCAGGAATGTTGCGGCTGGTCGCGAGCGCCTCCTCGAGTGTCACTTCCCCAAAGAACTCCCCATCGTAGTTCTCTGGTGCCCAGATCTCGTCATTGAACAAACGCTCAATGGGCTCATCCGGCACCATCGTGCTCGGGCTGACTTCAGGCTGCGACTCCAAGAGTGCGAGCCAGCTAAGCGACTTGACTGTTGAACCCACCTGTCGCTTACCGTGGATGGCCCGATTGAAGCCGCTCTCGGCGTAGTCACGACCACCAACCATTGCGATGACATTGCCGTTCTTCGGGTCGAGTGCGACCAATGCCGCCTGCGCACCCACCGCACCCTTGTGGGACCGACGGAGGGCTGCGAGCCCCTCCGAAACCGCACGTTCTGCAACCTGCTGCAGGAGTGCATCCACTGTGGTCTGAACCGTCAGTGCACCCTCACTGACAGTCCCCTCACCCAACTTGCGTTCGACAGCCTCGATGGCTGCATCAAGGACCCAGGGCGCACGCCGGTGCCCCTTGTGGCGCCGTACCTTCAGCGGGGTGGACACAACCTCTCCACGATCTCCAGGCGCCAACCATTCGAGATCTACCATCCGCCTCAACACCAGATTGCGACGCTCGGTCGCTCGCTCAGGGTGACGAATTGGGGAGTAACGATTGGGTGCGCTGATAATGCCAGCGAGTGTGGCCGCTTGTCCGAGACTCAGGCGCCGTGCAGATGTTCCAAAGTAGACCTGTGCGGCTTGCTGGATCCCGCTCACCCCGACCCCACCGACCGCCCCCAGGTAGACCTGATTGAGGTAGAGCTCGAGGATTTCTTCCTTACTGAGTCGCCGCTCGAGGGCGACCGCAAGTGCGAGCTCCTTAATCTTTCGCTCGAGGCTCCGTTCGGGTGTGAGGAAAAGGTTCTTCGCCAGCTGCTGCGTCAGCGTAGAGCCGCCCTGCTGATGGCCATCACCGATGATGTTGACCATCAGCGCACGAAGGATTCCCCATGCATCAACTCCAGGATGCTGAAAGAAGCGCGCGTCCTCCATCGCGAGGACTGCGAGGGGTACATGTTCGGGGAGGTTCGACATGCTGATCGGCTGCCGACGCTCAGCCGAGGTCCCGGTGCCCGCAAGCTCCGTGGCCTTGAATCGGTGCTCGCTCTGTGGCGAGACAGTCGCAATGGCACCATCCTTGAACGTCACGAGGACATCAACGTCTCCGTCCCGCACAAAGACACGCTTGGAGTCCGCGCTGAAGTCGCCGGCTTGTTCTGGATGCCGCACTCGACTGTAGCCGGCACGCTCAAGTCCACCTGCAAGATCGTCCGAGCCAACACCCACACCGGGCATGACCCACAGCTCAGCAGTGACCTGGCCTTGTTCAGCCCAAAGTGGTCGAGCCAGGAGTGCATCCACCTGCCCGAGCGCCTCACGAATCATCCAAGACGCGCCGACTGCGGCAGCACCCCCGACAATAAAGACCAGGCCAAACAGCGATCGACGCCACGGCAGGCCAGCCTTTTTGCTCCGACGTGGGGCGGCGCGGCGCCGCCTCGCCGGTGCCTTACGCGCAGCCTTGGCCCGACGCTTGGTTGGTTTTTTTGATGACGCCCCCCTCGAGGGCTTTCCGCGCCGAGTTGCCAAACTCAGATGACCCGATGAACAGTCTGGACAACATTGGCGACGCTCATACCGAGCTTCTCTGCAACCTCAGCACCCGGGGCTGATGCACCGAACCGATCGATACCAACCGATGCACCGGTCGAGCCGACGATATCGGACCACCCGAAGGTGATGCCAGCCTCGATGCTCACCCGAGGGACACCCGAGGGCAGGACAGACGCCTGGTATGCGGCATCCTGAGCCTGGAACAGTTCGACACACGGCATGCTCACCACACGAACAGAAATTCCTTCTGATTCAAGTTGAGCCTTGGCCTTGAGCGCGAGGTCAACCTCAGAGCCAGTCGCTACGAGCACGACTCCAGGCGCCTCAGCGTCCGCCAAGACGTATCCACCCCGACGAGTCCCTTCTGCAGACCCGTACACCGAACGATCGAGAATTGGCAGACCCTGTCGAGTCAAGCAAATGGCGGTAGGGCCGTCATTACGAGCGAGCGCGATCCGCCAAGCTTCAGCAGATTCGTTGGCATCAGCAGGACGAACCACCCAGACATTGATCATCGATCGCATGCTCTGGATGTGTTCCACAGGCTGGTGGGTGGGGCCGTCTTCTCCGAGCCAGACACTGTCGTGGGTGTAGATGTAAATCACCCGCTGCTTCATCAGTGCGCTCAGCCGGACACTGGGTCGCATGTAGTCGTGGAAAGTCAGGAAGGTCGCGCAGTATGGGATCACACCGCCATGCAGCGCGATTCCGTTACACATCGCCGCCATACCGTGCTCTCGGACACCAAAGAAAAGGTTTCGACCCGCAAAGTCCAGCCGGTCAATGTCGCCACCCGCATCCTGGTAGCTGCCGTTACTGCCGGTCAGGTCCGCGCTGCCGCCGACCAAGTTCTGGACAATCTCCGCGAGGGGGTTCAATACCTTTTGATTCGACTTACGGGTGGCGATACTGCCGGGCTCGAAGGTCGGAAGGTCAAGCGCATCTGCATCGATGTCATCGTGGAAGGACGCCCACAGCTCACGCTTGTCGCTGGCCGCCAAACGTGCTTCCCAGGCTTCACGGCGCTCACGTCGAGCCTCGTCGTGCCGGCGGAAGTGCGAGACAACTGCTTCTGGTACCGCGAAGTCTTCATCAGGATCGAAGCCCATGGCCGTCTTTGCCGCTCGGATTTCATCGTTACCGAGCGGGGCTCCGTGGGTCTTCGCCGTGCCCTGAAGCGTGGGTGCCCCGTGCCCGATCACAGTCCGACAGCAGATCAAGCTGGGTCGGCTCTCGTCGACCTTGGCAGCCTGGATGGCTGCTGCAATGGCAGCTTGATCGTGCCCGTCGCAGCGTAAAACTTGCCAGCCATAGGACTCAAACCGCGCGCCAACATCCTCTGTGAACGCCCGATCCGTGCTGCCATCAATGGTGATCTTGTTGTCGTCGTACAGGACAACCATCCGGCCGAGGCCCAAGTGTCCGGCAAGCGAAGCCGCCTCGTGTGAAATGCCCTCCATCAGGCACCCATCACCGCACAGCACATAGGTAAAGTGGTTGACCAGTTCATCCCCGAAGCGATGGTTCAGCCAGCGCTCAGCGAATGCCATACCGACACCGTTGGCGAAGCCTTGGCCAAGCGGGCCCGTGGTGGTCTCGATTCCAGGGGCCTCACCAAACTCAGGGTGACCAGCAGTCTTGCTGCCCCACTGACGAAAGTCCTTGAGGTCATCGAGGCTGAGCGAGGTCCCCGTGAGGTGAAGCATCGCGTACAGCAACATCGATCCGTGTCCATTCGAGAGAATCACACGATCCCTGTCTGGCCAATCAGGGGCCGAAGGATCGTAGGAGACGAACTGCGACCAGAGAACCGTCGCGATGTCCGACATCCCCATCGGGGCTCCAGGGTGGCCTGAGTTGGCCCGCTGGACTGCATCCATGGCCAAACCTTTAATGGTATTCGCGCTCAACTTCCCGACGTCCATCGCACCCTCCGAGATGGTGCGCGTCCGTATCTCGTCTTGGGCCGCAAAGCACCCATCTGCGTGTTACACCTCGCCCCTTGAGAATGGAGTGCAACGTGGCACAACAAGGCATCACACCAAGAACAGAAGACTACTCACAGTGGTACCTCGACGTGATCGCGGCCGGCGAGCTGGTCGACAAGTCACCCGTCCGCGGCTGCATGGTGATCAAGCCACACGGCTATGGCATCTGGGAGAGCATCCAATCTGACCTCGACGCCCGCTTCAAGGCGACCGGTCATGTGAATGCGTACTTCCCCCTCTTCATCCCCGAGTCATTTCTCTCGAAGGAGGCGGAGCACGTTGAGGGCTTCGCGAAAGAGTGCGCACTGGTCACACACCATCGCCTGCGCTCTAAGGAAGGCGGTGGCGTCGAGCCCGATCCAGCTGCCAAGCTTGAAGAGCCTTTGGTCGTCCGACCCACATCGGAGACCATCATCTGGCACATGTACGGTAAGTGGATCAACTCTCACCGCGACCTTCCCTTGCTGATCAACCAGTGGGCTAATGTCGTTCGATGGGAGATGCGGACCCGCCCATTCTTGCGAACGGCCGAATTCCTCTGGCAAGAAGGTCACACGGCTCACGCCACTGAGGATGAGGCGATGGAGGAGGCCCTCCGCATGCTCGGCGTATACCGAGACTTTGCATGGGAGACCCTCGCTGTACCCGTCATCCCCGGCATCAAGTCGGCCACTGAGCGATTTGCGGGCGCTGACGAGACGTTCACCATCGAGGCAATGATGCAGAACGGCTGGGCGCTGCAGGCCGGAACAAGCCACTTCTTGGGGCAGAACTTCGCCAAGGCATTCGACGTCACCTTCCAGAGCGCAGAGGGCACGCTGGAGCACGTCTGGGCAACCAGCTGGGGCGTGTCTACTCGTCTCGTCGGCGCCGTCATCATGGCGCACTCGGACGATACTGGCCTTGTCCTGCCACCAAAGATCGCCCCCATTCAGGTGGTCTTGGTCCCCATCTGGCGAAAAGATGAAGACCGCGAGCGCGTGATGGCCTTTGCTGACGCCGTGAAGGCACGCCTGGGCGGAAAAGTCCGCGTCCACCTCGACGCCCGTGAAAAGATGAAGCCTGGTGCGAAGTACTTCGAGTGGGAGCGTAAGGGTGTCCCGCTTCGGTTCGAGATCGGTCCACGTGATGTGGACAACAACAGCGTGTTCTGCGCGAAGCGTACCGGCGATAAGAAGTTCGGGATCACAGTCGACGACAACTTCGAGGCCGAGGTCGAGGCACTCCTTGACGGGATTCAGAAGCAGCTCTTGGACCAAGCGCTGCAGCGGCGCACGGAGAACACTCACCGGGTCGACAGCTACGATGAGATGAAGGAGAAGCTGAACCAACAAGCCGGCTTCTACCTCGTCCCGTGGCATGATGATGCAGAGAAGGAGCGCGAGATCAAGGACGACTGCAAAGCGACCATTCGATGCTTCCCGCTGGATGCGCAGGATGAGATTGAGGGCAAGACCTGCTTCTACAGCGGGCGGCCCGCCACCCACATGGCGATCTTTGCGCGGGCGTACTGACACTCACTGGGCAGTCCCCTTGCTCGCCGTCGTGGTGGGCACCTTGGTCTTTGGGCGACTCAATGTTGCCAACGCAACCACCGGAGCCCCCCAGTGGAGCCAGGACTTGGCCTTCTTTCATCAGTGGGTCCATTCGGCCGCCACCGGTGGACCCTGGGCATCTCCGCTCATCCTCGAGCCCCAAGGCGTCTTCGACCAGGTACATACGCACTTGGTGATGCCCGTTGTGGTGGCAGCGTACCGGCTCTTTCCAGCACAGGAGACACTCCTGTGGCTTCACTCTTTCGGCGCAGCACTCACCCTCTGGCCAGCGTACCGGTTGGGTGATCGAATTGCCGGCGGGCGTCATGCCATCCTCTGCTGCGCTGCAGTCGTCATGTTTGGCCCATTTCAGGCTGTGGCCACTGCAGACTTTCGACCCGCTGTGCTCTTCCTTCCGGGAATCATAGGGGTCTGGTACAGCGCGCATCGTGGTGCAGCCCTCGCCTGTCTGGGGTGGGGTCTGCTTGCGCTCAGTGGCCGGCAGGAAGCCAGCTACCTGATTGCAGCAAGTGGCGGTGCAATGCTGTTGCTGCGATGGGGATCCTGTAGCCGCAGGCTTGCACTCTTGGTGATGGTGCTGGGCGGACTGGGATGGATCTTCTTTGCGGCCATGAAGCCTCAAATGTTCTTCCATATCAACCCCTTAGCGCCAACCCCCTGGCCCGATTCTGCCGAACTGTGGGACCAGCGTTCACAGTTCGGCGTGGCCATCTTGGTGAGCGCATGGTGGCTTGGTCTACTGCGCCCCGCGCCACTCCTGGCCGCCACCCCAGTCCTGTATGGAATGCTCTCCACCAGTCGCGAGTGGCACACGCTCACGGGCCCGGGAGCCCACCACCATGCATTCTGGTTGCCCTTCATTGTTGTGGCTGGCATCGCAGGGAGTGCTCACCTCAGGCGCGGTACGGGCCCCCTGCTCCTGATGGTCGGCGGTGCGCTCGCGTTTCCCTGGGCGGGCAAGACAGCGGGCCTTGATTCAGCACTCTCACTCACCGCAAAAGTTCCCGCCGAAGAATCGGTTGCGGCGGATTACGACACCATCCATCGGCTCGCCGGTCGTGCAGTCCTTTGGAATGTAGACCAACTCTACATGCCTGACCGCCCTCACCACTGGTCGTCAGA
>Ga0115012_10000297_pt1 | contig 28547 bp, 42 predicted proteins | sample TroAtlMetagenome_FD_88706 | JGI IMG/M metagenome (GOLD analysis project Ga0115012, IMG submission 88706) | Marine eukaryotic phytoplankton communities from Atlantic Ocean - Tropical Atlantic ANT10 Metagenome | ecosystem: Environmental > Aquatic > Marine > Oceanic | place: Tropical Atlantic...
AGAAAAAGAGACGCTAAAATCAAAGGCATAAAATAATGATGGAAAAAATCCTAACATTATTAGTAGGATTATTAATCGCTCTAGGCGGTTGGTCATTATCAAGAACATTTGAATTATCAACTCATCAAGCAGTACAAATGGATAAGGTTGATAAATTAGAAAGACAAGTAGAAAAAATGCAAAACAAAATCGAACAAATGATGGATTCAGATGAAGAGATTATGGAACAGCATGAAGATCTATTTAAACAATTACAGAAAGGGAATACTCCTTCAACAGGGTATAGTTACAATTAATGATTGAAGCAATTAAAAAATGGTGTATAGAATTTTCAAAAGAACTTTCTTCTGAAACAATTAGTACAGCAAATGATATATGTAATAAAACAAAAAAAGCAAATTCTGATTTTGTTAAAGCAATAATGGAAAGTATATAAAATGGCTGACCTAAACGAAGATAAACTTATTATAAAAAAAGAAACTATTGTTTCACACGCAAAAGACGAAGCAGTAGAAAAAATTAAATGGGTATGGTGGTTCTTAAAAGAAGAATTACCACAATTTTTATCTAATTGGAGAACAGTTCCAAGAATAATGATGATCCTATACGGATTGGTATTTTATAATACCATGCAATGGTTCATGGCACTTGATGCTCCCAACAACGCACAGGCAGGATTTGTTTCTGTTGTAGTTGGTGCGGGTGCGGCCTGGTTTGGTTTATATGTAAATGGTAAATCAACTGTTGTTAAAAAAACTAAATCAAAAGATCACATAGCATAAGCATTGACATTTTCCAAAGATACTATACAATAGTATTGTATGAAAAATTATTATGACATATTAGGTGTGTCAGAAGATGCTTCGTCTGAAGATATCAAAAAAGCATTTAAAAATATTGCTAAAAAAGAGCATCCAGATCGTGGTGGCAACGAAACAATATTTAAAGAAGCCAACGAAGCATACGATACATTAAAAAATCCTGAGAAAAAACAAGAATACGATACTATAAGAAAGTATGGCGAAGGGTTTGGTGGGCAAGGAGGAAACTTTAATTTTACTACAGGAGATTTTGATATATTCGAAGATTTCTTTTCTGGCTTTGGTGGCAAAAGTCCTTTTAGACGTACTCATGTACATAGACAAAGACCACAAGTAAACAGAAGTATAAATGTTAAAATGGCTGTGTCTCTTAAAGAAGCAATGATGGCACACGAAAAAACTATTTCATATAAACTACCATCGGGCAAAGAAGAATTTGCAACAGTAAAAATTCCTGCAGGTGTACAAAATGGAGTAACATTTAAGTACAGAAATCTTGGAGATGATTCCGACCCAAACTTGCCACGTGGAGATTTATTAGTACAAATGAGTGTTTTAGAATGCGATGGTTACACAAGACAACAAAACGATTTGTTTACAGAAAAAACTATTGATTGTTTTCAAGCAGTTAGAGGCACAGAGTTTAAGTTGAAAACACTCGACGACAACATAATAAAAGTTAAAGTACCTGCTGGCACACAACCAGGAACTATACTGTCAGTAAAAGGAAGAGGAATGCCTGTGCATCAGGCGTTAAATATTAGAGGAAATTTGTATGTAAAAATAGTTGTACTAATACCACAATTATCGCAAACTGATTTAAATAAAATAAAAGATTTATGAGAACAAAAACAAAATATATACACGTAAATCAACACAAAATTCGTGCAAATAAAAAGCATGGCACTAACGAACCTGTTATTACAATTAAACAAGGTTCTTCAAATACTTACTGTCATGAAGTAGCAATACTAGGTCCTAGTCAAGTAATGTATGGAGGTAATGATAAACCTTTATTGCCTTGTGGTGCTAGAGTTGTAATTAAAACTGATAGTGAGGTAGAAATATTAAAATGATTACTGTCTACGAACATCCTAGTAAATTTTTAACCACAGTTAGTACTCCGTTTGACTTTACTAAAGATAGAATACCTATGTATAAAGATTTAGAAAAGTTTGAACGTGATATGATCGGTTGCATGAAAAGTGAACGAGGACTAGGTTTATCAGCAAATCAAATCGGCATTACCAAAAGATTTTTTGCAATAGGACACGAGTCATTTGACATACTTAAAAAACCTGCTATAATGTGGAATCCGTCGATAGTTAGACAAAGTGAAGAAATGGTGTTAGACTTAGAAGGATGTTTAAGTTTTGTAGGAGTATTTGTACAAGTACTTAGACCAAAAAAAGTAACAGTTAAATGGCAAAACATAAAAGGGGAAACTTTAATGCAACATCTAGATGGTCTGGAATCAAAATGTTTTCAACACGAATTAGATCATTTAAATGGAATTACTTTTAATACTCATGTGTCAAAATTAAAATGGGATATGGCAATAAAAAGAAGGGACAAACTAAATGCTAGAAGCAAATGACAATTTAGAAGACATTTTTGAATCTGCTGTTAAAGAAGCAGAAAAAAGAAAGCACGAATACGTAACTGTTGAACATTTACTACTTGCATTGATTAAAAACCAAGACATTGGCACTATACTAACAGATTTTAAAACAAATGTATCTGCTTTAATTAAAGATATTGAGGATTATCTTGATACTAAATGCGGTGACATTGTTAAAAAAGGTGATGGTCCAGTTGCTCCGAGAAAAACTGCATCATTAGAAAGACTATTAAACAGAGCATTTACTCAAGCATTGTTCCAAGGTAGACAAGATGTTAATGCATTAGATGTTTTATTAAGTATATTCTCTGAAAAGAAAAGTTATAGTGTATACTTTTTAAAAACACACAAAGTTAACAGAGAAGATCTACAAGATATGTTAAGTGCTGAAACTATACTTGACGAAGGTATGATGCCAGGTATGGGTATGGATCCTAGACAAGAATCACGTGGAGAACAAAAACTAAGACCAAACCAAGCAGATAGAATTCTCAAAAACTATTGCGAAAACTTAAATCAAAAATACTTAGATAAGAAAATCGATCCTGTTATAGGTAGAGAACAAGAAACAGAAGATTTAAAACAAACACTTGCTAGAAGAAATAAAAACAATGTTCTACTTGTAGGTGATCCAGGTGTAGGTAAGACTGCTGTCGTTGAAGGATTAGCAAGACGTATTACTAAAAACAAAGCAGATGTACCAGAGTATTTGAGAGAACACGTTGTATTTTCTTTAGATGTAGGAAGTTTATTAGCAGGTTCCAAATATAGAGGTGACTTCGAAGAACGATTTAAATTAATATTAAACGCACTAGATCAAAAAGGCAAAACAATACTGTTTATTGATGAAGCACATATGATGGTTGGTGCTGGAACTACACAAGGTGGATCTATTGACCTTGCAAACTTAATGAAACCTATTTTAACAAAAGGTAATATAAAAGTTATTGCATCTACTACTTGGGAAGAATACAGAAAATTCTTTGAAAAAGATAGAGCATTAATGAGAAGATTTCAAAGACTACAAATAGGCGAACCATCAACAGAAACTTGTATTAAAATTATAAAAGGCATTAAACACTATTACGAAAAGTTTCATGGCTGTACAATTACTGATGAAGCCTGTGAAGATGCTGTCGAATATTCACATAAATTTGTAGCAGATAAAAAACTTCCTGATAAAGCAATTGATGTTATTGATATTGCCTGTGCAAGATTAAAACTTAATAATACTAAAGATGGCAAAATAGATCATGATCAAATTATTCATGAGATATCTAAAATGACAGGAATATCAATAGAGCAACTTGCTAAAAAAGAAGCAAAACATTTAGAGAACTTGCAAGAAAAAATGAAATTACAAGTGTTTGGACAAGACAAAGCAATTAACACAATTATTGATAAGATACTTGTTGCAAGAGCAGGACTTAAAAACTTAAACAAACCAGTTGGATCATTTTTATTCCTAGGACCTACAGGTTGTGGTAAAACTGAAACAGCGAAACAATTAGCAAAAACACTAAACGTTGAACTTGTTAGATTTGATATGTCTGAATACCAAGAGAAACATTCTATTGCAAAACTAATAGGATCACCTCCAGGTTATGTAGGATATGAAGATTCGCAAATGGGTGGTGGTATGTTTATTAACGAAGTAGAAAAGAATCCACACGCAGTTGTATTGTTTGACGAAATTGAAAAAGCACATAGAGACGTATCTAATATGTTGCTTCAAGTAATGGATTACGGAAATGCAACAGGTTCAAATGGTAAAAAAGCAGATTGCAGAAATATTACACTTATTTTAACTTCAAACCTAGGTGCAGAAGCAATGGAAAAAAATGCAATTGGTTTTGGACCAAGTGAAGTTTCTGGAGAAGATGATGCCGCAACAAAAAGATTCTTTGCACCAGAATTTAGAAATAGACTCGATGCAATAGTTAAGTTTGATAAACTTGGCGAAGAAACTATGAGATCTATTGTTAAGAAATTCTTACAAGAACTTAATACAATGACAATAGAAAAAAATGTTGAAGTTAATGCAACAGATCAAGCAGTTGACTTCTTAATTAAAAAAGGGTTTGATGCTAAAATGGGTGCAAGACCTTTGCAAAGATTAATTGATGAGGAAATTAAAAATCCATTGTCTAAAATGATGTTGTTTGGTGAATTACAAGAAGGCGGAATGGTTGAAATTGATTTAAGTGAAGATATTGTTCCAAAAATAACAATCAACTTTAAAGCAAAAAAAGTGTTAGATCAGTTTAAACCAAAGGAAGATGCTGATGCGAAAGCACCACAATAAACTTTTTTACGGAGAGTATACTCACAAAACTGTGTTTAAATTGCCGTGGGCACACAGATTATATCCTACAACAGATGAACACTTATTAAAGTTTGTAAAAGGACAGGTACCTGTTATAAGACAATATCATAAACACCCAGCAGAGATGGCCGGATTTATTATGGCCAATAGACATAATATGAAGTTTAGGGTACAAAAAGATAGAACAATTTTCTATGCTAACTTTGAACTTACATTAGATATAATCACAAAGTATTGGGAATATTTAGATAATATGTCTAGTGTTGATCCGTTAAAAGTAAACTTATTAAAAAAGAATACAGTTGCTTGTAAAAGATATCCACATAATGATTATCAATATCAAGTTTATTTAAAAAACGATTTACATCAAATTTTAGATCAAAATAACAAAGAATCGTTTATACAATTCTGCAAAACTAATAAAAAGAATATTAAAATAACAAATAAAAATATTATAGAATACATTTCAGGAAAAAGTCCGTATTGTTGGCATGGATACTTTTTTGTTAAAGATGAAAAGTTTTTATCAGCATTATACATTATTATTGAAAAAGGCATTGACAAAGTACAAAAGTATATTAAAATATAAACATGAACGATATAATTAAAAAACTTCGAGATAGAAAGATACTCAACACTAATTCTTTAGTTCAATCAACTATTACTAAGAATTGGTATGGGTCTCCAGTTGATATAAAAGCAACTCTAATTGTAAAAGATTTAAAAGAAAATTACTGTATATGTCAAGAATACAGAGAAGCAGACGGAAAAGCATATAAAATTAAGTATTTAGATATTACAACAATAGACGGTCAAGAACCAAACGAACTAGCCGCTGTGTATGGATTGGGTCCAAAGACTGCAAGATTTTATAAACGTAAATCCAATAAATAACAACGATGGCACAAACAAGTACAACATTAGCAACAAGTTCAGGACATAAAGCGAATATTACTGGTACGGATATTTCGTTTAATGAAGTATCTGGCGTTTATAAAATTACATCTACAAGTACTGCATTAACTAACATTGATGCACTTGATACTATTACAGTAACTGGTACAACTAATAATAACAAAACTTTTACTGTAAAGTCTAGAGAATCAGCAAACGAACTTAGAGTAGAAGAAGCAGTAGTAGACGAAAGTGCAGATGGTTCAACTACATATACATTAGACTATACTGGCTTTGTTACAGATAAAGTAAAAGGCGATGGATATTATTCACAAGGCGACGGTACTCATACTGTGGCTTTTTATGTTGATGCTAGTTTAAATGACGATGCAAACATAAAATTGTGTATGCAAGGAACGTTAGCAACAACACCTACTGAAAATGATTGGTTTGATATATCAGGCACTACAATAAACCAAACTCATCTTGATGGTTCAACATTAATACATTCTAGTAACTTTACTGGAAACTTTGTTTGGGTAAGAGCAAAAGTTTCTGGCATGAGTGCTGGATCTATCACAAAAATACTTTATAATAATTAATCTAGGTTGACAATAACCATATCTGTGTTATAGTTAACTATGACTGATAAAGAATTAGAAGAAATCCAAACTGTAAATGTAAATGTTACTCCAGAATCAGTTGATCTTCATGTAGAGATTATAAGAGATAATGGATATACAATAATGAAGAACTACTCTGTATATACAAGATATTTTGCTTGTTTATTACTAGGTATGTGGATTATGGGTATGGTGTTTAATGGATATAATTAATATCACTTGCCAAGACAATGGCAAAACAAAAGAAGCAGAAATTTTAAGTCAATCAGACAAATACATGAAGGTAGTATTAGTCGGTACTCAAATAACTATAGAATTGTTTAAAAACCACCCAAACAAACCGTACATAGGCAACAAGTCAGGATTAGAGTTCTTTTACGATCCTGAATAAATACGTTTATGAAAGCAAACGAATTTATAACAGAAAATATTGACACCGAAGCAACTAGAGAACTTGATTTATTCATACAGAATGATGAAGAACTTTATCGTAGACGTTTTATGCCTATTATTTTAAATTTAAAAAGAAAGATGGCTAAAGGTGTGTATGATCACAAACTAGCAGTAAAACTTTGGATGTATCTTGTAGATGACGCCGCAAAGAAATATGTTGAAGAATTTGGATCACAAACCGATGACGTTAAAGATATGTTTCCTAAAGAAGTTAGATTGCAAGTTGCTCAAGATTTAGCAGATAGAGAAAAAGATAATATAGAACAAGGCGAATACGATGTATCTAAAGGAACTGTTTCTTAAAGAGGACGATCGTTCGACAGCCGTTTTTGCATTTGGCCGATTTAATCCTCCCACAATAGGACACCAAAAATTAATAGAAAAAGTACAGTCAATGGCTGGCCAAGTTAATGGCAAAGCATACATATTTTTATCTCATAAACAAAATAATAAAACAGATCCATTAAGTTTTAAAGACAAACAATCATACATTCAAAAATACTATCCAGATGTAATAGTTGGTGATCAAACTGCAAACACAATTATAAAAGCACTACAAGTTATACAAGCACAAGGTAGAACAAGAATTGTTATGGTTGCTGGTTCAGATAGAGTTGCAGAATTCCAAAAATTATTAAATCAATACAATGGTAAACCAGATAAAGCAGGAAACGAACTTTATAAGTTTGATTATATTGACGTTGTAAATGCTGGGCAACGAGATCCAGATGAAGAAGGTATAGCAGGAGCATCGGCATCAAAAGCCAGAGAACTTGCTAATAAAGGACAATGGCACGAATTTGCCAAAATTGCTATGGGTGGTTCAGACAGTAAAGCAGTTTACAATAAAATACAAGATGCACTAGGAGTAACGATTGACGAAAACAACAAAAAGTTGTATAATGAAGACATGAATAGTAAACCAGTTGTGTATCTGGATATGGACGGAGTCTTGGCTGACTTCTTCGGAGGAGTCGAAAAATTATACGGTGTATCTCATTGGAAAGAACTTACAAGCGATAAAACTAAAGATCTTAAACAAGAAGTAATTAACAAAATTACTGGCACTGATTTTTTTGCAACACTTCCAAAGTTTCAATCCGCTGATGCTTTAATAGATTTAGTTAAGAAATTTACTGGTGGTACATTCTCAATAAACACATCACCATTAAGAGGTGATCACGAAAACTCTGCAAAATATAAAAAGGTATGGATATCAAATAACATTCCTCAACCTGCAGAGATTATTGTAACTGGAAGAAAAGAATCATATGCAAAAGATAAAGCATCTGGTACGCCAAACATATTAGTCGACGATAGACCTGCTAATATACAACGTTGGCAAGGTGCTGGAGGATATGGAATTTTATACCAGGCTAATAGAGATCAACTAACTAAAGTAAAAGAAGCACTAGAACAATATGGAAAATCAAGAGAAAAGTAGAACACACGAAGAAATAGTTGCTAGTATTAAAGCAGTTATTGAAACCCACGTAAAACCAGCAGTAGCAGGCCATGGAGGCACAGTAAATTTTATAGAGTTTAAAGACGGACTCTTAACTTTACAAATGTCAGGTGCTTGTTCTGGTTGTGCAGGCAGTCAGCAAACATTAAAATATGGTATTGAAAATATGATGAAACATTATGTTCCTGAAGTATTAGCAATCGAAGGCGAAGACGATCCTAATCATAACGATCCATTTTATGATAGATGGGCAGGGTTTGATCATATGGATAATATGCCGGAGGAAATGTAATGCCAAAATTTGCAGGAATCAATAGAAACTATTCTACAAGTGAAGAAGGTAACAAAACACCTGAAGAAAAACAAAAAGAATTAGAAGCAAAATTAAAAGAATTTTATGCTAAAGGTGGCAAAGTAGAAAAACTAAAGCCGATGAAACCCACTAAAGAGCAATTAAAGTCCTGGAAAATTTAAAGTTTTATTACTTCAATATTTTTTTCTTCTGAAAAACTAGGAAACACATAGTTATTAAACATATGTTGTTTTCTATCTTTTGTTTCGTCTGGATAACCTATTCCTATTAATCCAAGCACTTCCGGAAGTCCTGCATTAATAGATTTAATACCTAATAATTTTTTAACTTCGGTGCCTTCATAACAGTTACATATTCCAGTTTTGTATCCTAATTGATTTGCTACCAATACAACATACCCCATGGCAACACCAACATTCAACAAAGTGTTTTTATTTTCTAATTTTTTCAACCCAAGTCTACGATCTTCCTTTTCTCCTTCTTTTTCTCCAAGTGGATACCCAGAAGACAACATCTCTGAAGTGTTATCTTTACCGTATCTACTCAACCATTCCTTATCTCTTTCCGGAGCAGTGATTAAAGCAATTAATAAATTAGCACATACCTGAGGATTGGTTGTGGTTGTTGGCGGTGATACAGTATGATCTGTAACAAATCCGTCTGTATTCTCGTATATTCTGTGTATTAATTCTTTGTTTGTAATCATGTAAGGAACATAATCGATACGACTTTGTTTGCTAGGACATCTAGTTAATGCTGTCTCAATGATATCTAAATGTTCTTGCGGTATTGTTTTGTCAAGATCCCAATTTCGTTGGCATTTTTCTGATTCCGTTATTGCTTTTCTTAATTGATTTTTACTGATCTTGTGTTTCATAATTGTACCAATATTTATTTTAATAAATACCCATATATGAAAATCGAAGACCTTAAAAAATTAGCCGGTATAGATAAAGATGCTTCAATGGGTGAAAACTTATCGTACACAGCAACAGCAAAAGCAGAATACCAAAGAAAGCACAATATACAACCAGGCACAGACGAGTGGTTTAAGTTGTGGTTTGCTAGACCCAAATTAACTGGCGAAAAGCCAATGCCCAAAAATAAAAAATGACTCCTGTTGATACCATCACAGTTGCTAATATACCCTTAGACATTTATAAAGGACCACTTGGAATAAGTTGTAGTGGAGGCAGTGATAGTAGTTTACTTTTATATTTGTTAATGAAACATTCGTCTGATAAATTACATATTTTTACTACTGGTAACAACGACCGGAATAGATATAATGTTTTGGTTGCAAATAATGTTATTGAAAAATGTATACAACTAACTGGCAATTCGAATATTGAACATCATAGCAGTTATTGTAAAACACAAACACCAGCAAATTTATGGCCAAAACTTCGAACATATCTAAGCGATGTCAATGTTATCTATACAGGACTAACTGCAAATCCTCCCAAAGAAATATCAGATACATTTGGAATAGAAATTACAGAACCCGCACGAAGCACAGGTCTACGTACTACATTAAACGTTGACGAATTAATTCCAAACAGATATTGGTGTACACCATTGACAAATATCAATAAAAAAATAATTGCAGAAATGTATAAAGAATTAAACTTATTAGATTCACTTTTTCCAATTACGAGATCTTGTGAGTACGACATCCATTGGCAAAAAAATGGTGAAGATTGGAAGAACGATGTTCCTGATCCAGGTATAGGTCATTGTAATGAATGTTGGTGGTGTAAAGAACGAAACTGGGGATTTAACAATGTTAAAAGATGTTAAACAAGTTGGCGGTTATGTTCCTGGAAAAACTGCAAACGATTTAATTTATATTACGTGGAGTTTTACAACTACCTGTAATTTTTCATGCTCCTATTGTCCTGATCATTTACACGATGGCAAGTATGGATTCCCCAAATACGAAGACGCACTACATTTTATAAAATCATTGTCATATCAAGCACCAGAAAATGCACATATAGTATTTGAACTAATTGGCGGCGAACCAACAATGTGGCCAAAACTAATTGAATTTGGAACTGCTGTGCAAGAATTTTTTGCTGACAAAAAACAACAAATAATAATACAACTGGATACAAACGGTAGTAGAACTAACAGATGGTTTAACACAATGGTTGAAAAAAACTTGTATAAATCTATTATTTTTAATTTCAGTTATCATGCTGATATGTGTGATCCTGAATTATTTTATTCTAATTTAGAAATAGTATCAAAAAAATATCTAACCAATGCAAATTTTATGTTAGATCCTAGACACTTTGATAAAATTATTAATCTATTAGAACGTGTTAATAAAAACTTACCTGTAGACACAGTAACAAAAGTATTAAGACCTGTGGATAAAGATGTTGATGCATTAAACACTGGTAATATAATAGATGGATATAGCGAAGAAATGTTAGACTATATTAAAAACAAAATGAAACATAGATTTAATTTTGATAGACTAGTACATTGTATTCAAGGTGATAAACTTATTTGGCCTCTCACAACTTACTTTGATGGTAAACAAGTCGAGTGGCAAACTGTATTAGTAAATCAGCAACACTCGTTTAAAGGATGGAAATGCTCTGCAGGTTCTAGAAGATTTTATATTGAACCAGGTGGAGACATATATCCTTGTTCGCTAATAAGAAAAAGAACTTCTAACATGGGTAATATAGCAGACCAAGATTTTAAAATATACAACGACTATATCACTTGCCCTGTGCAGTGGTGTCCTTGTAAAATGGATGCTATTGCTGAAAAAGTTAACGTAGCATAACAACTTAACAGTAAATACTATTATGTCAGAAGAGATTACACACGTCGGTTCGCATCTAGGAGGTCATTTACCAAATGATTTAGTTTATGTAACCTGGACATTAACTAGTACTTGTAACTTTTCATGTGCATACTGTCCAGATGAATTGCACGATAAAGACTATAAATTTCCTAATTACGAAGGTGCTATAAATTTTATTGGAACCTTAATTACAACTCTGCCTAAGAATGCATATATTAATCTAGCCATAACAGGTGGTGAACCATCAATGTGGCCTAAACTTATAGACTTTTTAAAAGCAGTTGAAACTATGTTTAAAAGTACAACACAAAAAATAGTAATACAAATTGATACTAATTTAAGCAGAACAAACAGATACTGGCAAGACTTTGTATCTCACGGACTAGGACATTTTGTTGTATTACACCCAAGTTATCATGCAGACGAAATGAAATATAATGACGAATTGTTTTATGACAATTTAGAAATAATCTCAGAAGAGCATTTAGTAAATGCAAGTTTTTTACTAGAACCAAAGAACTTTAATCATATTACAAACTTAATAAAACGTGTTAATGCAATTTTGCCTGTAGACACAATGATTGTTCCTATTAGAGATAACTTTAAACCTAATATAAATGATGATTATACTGCTGAACAATTAGAATATATAACAAATTATAAAAAGAATCGTTTTTTCTTTAATGGTGAAAAACATAACAAAGACAGAGATGCAGAACCAAGTTGGCCTCAACAAGTATATTACAATCACAAAAAAGTAAATTTTTTAGATATGATTGCAAAAAAAGAACATTCCTTTAAAGGATGGAAATGTTCAGCAGGATCTCGAAGATTTTTTATTGAGCCAAATGGTGATATCTATCCTTGTTCAAAATTAATATCACCAAGAAAAATAGTTGACGGTAAAAGAAAATTTGCCTCTGATCGTACTCATAAAAATTTCATGGGTAACATAAATGAAGGTACATTTGCACCACTTAAAGAATATATTACTTGTCCAGAGAATTGGTGTCCGTGTCGATTCGATGTACTAGCAGAAAAAGTTAAACAATAATATTATTATGTTAAATGATATCACTGGTGCAAAAACACTACATGGCAAGGCAAGAGGATATAAACCAGAAGAACTAATATATCTTTCATGGATTACTACAACAACTTGCAACTTTGACTGTAGATATTGTCCATCAGAATTACACGATGGCAGATGGGGATTTCCTGAGTACGATAAAGTAATAAATTTTTTTAAATCTTTAAAAAATCAGTTACCAAAAAAATGTTATATTACCACAGAACTACTTGGTGGTGAGCCAACATTGTGGCCAAAATTACTTACGTTTTTATCTGAACTTCAAGAACTGTTTCAAGACGGTGATCAAAAAATAATGATAATGCTTGATACAAATATGAGCAGAACAAACAGATGGTGGCAAAAGATCAAAGAGGCTGACCTACACATGATGACTGTAATTAATGCAAGTTATCATGCTGATGTGTGTGATCCTGAATTATTTTATTCAAACTTAGAAATAATATGTGACAAATATCAAACTAATGCAAACATGATGTTAGATCCAAAACACTTTTGGAAAATTGTTAATTTAATGGAACGTATAAAAGGAAAAATACCAGTTGATTTTACTGTAAAAGTATTAAGACCAAACTTGGCCCATGATAAAGGATTAATTAACGGCTACACTGATGAAATGCTAGAATATATTAATAAAGAAGAAATAGGTATGCATCTCTATCCACGTAGTAGATTTAATGTACCTGGCGATAAAGTACAATGGCCATTAGATGTTCATGCTGAGTACGAACGTGTTAACTGGCAATCAATAGTAGTAAAAAAGCAACATAATCTTAAAGGGTGGAAATGTTCAGCAGGATCTAAAAGATTCTTTATAAATCCAAACGGTGATGTATATCCGTGTTCAAGACTTATAGATGTACATATTACACCAACTGAAAGATTTATTACTACTGATCAAACAGGACCTAACCGTAAGTACATTATCGGCAACATTAACGAGGGTGATGTCGCAATATATAACAAATATATAACTTGTCCAATTAACTATTGTTCATGCAAAATAGATACTGTATGCCACAAGTACAAAATAAATACAACAGTATGAAAATAAACGAAGTCATAATGCGTGAAACTGCTACGGCAGGAGCCACTTCAGCAGGTAATATAGCAACTGTTACAAGTCCGCATATTGCAATTGGCAAAGACAGAGGCAATAAATCATACACAGGTACGCCAGGAGTTTCAGGTACAAAAGCACCAAAACTTCCAAAAGTAGTGCAACCTAAAAATCCAAACGGAACAGCCAAAGGTGCTCATGCATTAGGCGGAGTTAGTTTATTTGGCGGACCGGGAGTAGTAAGAAGATGAAAGCAAACGAATTTGTAAGAGAAAATTATGGTAGTATGAACAAGTATGGTATCTATACTACAAAAAGTAAAGACGGTGATTTTGAACTATGGCAACACGACAAACATTTAGGATCATTTAAAACAATACAAGACCTTGATGCATATTTACAAGACTATCTAGATGGATCATCTAGTTTGCGTGATGACAAAGACGACAAACCTACTGATAAAGAAATTAGACAAGCAAAAGGTATTGCTTTTGATAAAAGATACAAAGGCGGCAATTACACTGGAGCATCAAATACTATTGATAAACTTAAAAAAGGATTATCAAGTCATCCAGATGTTGCTGATGCATTAAAAAGAGCAAACGAAGATTTAAAATTTCAAAACAAATTTAAAGTTGGTGAAAAAATTAAAGCATATGACTTTCAACCTATGCCTGACAGAGATGATCGTTACGTAGTAGGTACTATAATTAAAGTTGACGCTCAATCAATATCACAACCTGGAGCATTAGGATATCATATTAAAGTAGAACAAGACGAGCCAAGTGGAAGACGTGTTGGACAAACTATTTTTGTACCTTATGAAACAGAACACGATCACGACAACAGAGTTAGTGTAGCAGAAGGAATGGGATTTCATGTTGCTAAATCAGAAAAAAGAGATGACGGAACATATTGGAATCTAGTACTAGACTCAGGTGATAGATACGAACCAGACGCATACAAGAGAGATTGGCCTGCTAACAAAATGCCAAAAGATAATCCAGATTACAAACCTGAATGGGATATACATTTATCAAATCACAATGCAAGAGAAGTAATGGGTACATTAGGATATCCTACAGACTTAGAAGATCAATCACCGTTTCCAGTAGATGAGTTTATTGGAAGAACAACACAATGGTTACAAAAAGCAATAGGCAAACCATCTCCGGCAGAACCAACAACAGTTGACAGATCCGGAGGCGGAGCAACTATGTACAGTGGCGGAAAAGACGAAGGATACTTTAATAGAGTTATTAAAGGATTAAACAAAATGGCACGTGACGGAAAAGCGGCCGGTGGAACACACGTATACTTTGCATAATGAAAATTAACGAATTACATAATCAACCAGTACAACCAGACACATACGAGGCAAGTATGGCACAGAACCAATTGTTAAAAATTGGTACACACTCAGTACAACTTCATGGCTTAATTAAAAACGATCAAGAAATGGAATCTTGGATAGCAAAAAAAATTGATCTAGCATCAAACTATGTTAAAAGTGTACACGGATACATGGCAGGTTCTAAAGCAGGTGCATACGATGATAACGGAATGTCAGAAGGTTGTAGCAAACATAAAGTAAAAGAATCACAATCAGTTAGAGTTAGTACAGATGTAGAAGGTGAGTGGGGCGGAGCATTAGGAAAATTATTAGATAGAGATGATGATGGTAATGTACTTGTAGGATTTGGAAAAGAAGCACATTGGTTTAAACAAAATGATATAGACTTCAATGATGAGGATTTTGGATCATCTGCAGATGATGACGATGTATTAGATATTGATTTTGACGAATCACAACCAAATGCAGGTGCCGAAAGGGCAGATGCGGCTAGAGGTATGTGGGCATCAAGTAAAGAAATACAATCAAGATTTAAAACTTGGCAAGACTTTATGAATTCAGAAGATTTTGACGAATGGTTAGATGACAAATTTAGAGATGAAATGGGAGAAGACGCAGGCGAAGGACACATGAGCAAATCACAGTTGTACCAGACTGCAAAAATGGCAATAGAACTAATTGAAATGATTAAACAAGGTGATGATTTAGAAGCATGGGTACAAACAAAGTTAAACGTTGCCGCTGACTACCTACAAGCAGTATATCATTATGAAGAATATCAAAAATTAAACCCTTACAGAGAACAAATAGATTCAAATACATTTGCAAAACATTCAGAAATTGTTAAAAAAAGCATAGATGAAATACTAGCACGTGAAACAAAAATTGACGATGTTGATACAAAACCAGGTATGATGAGAATACTAGGTAAAAGAGTTAACGAAGTAGAGAAGAATATAGCAAAAGATACTAAAGAAGAAAGTGTAAAAGAAACTGCAGATAAAGATAGAGCAATTAGATTCGATAAAGCCATGAGAAGTGGACAATATGAACAATTTGCTGACATACTTTCAGATGCTATGCATTTCGCTTCGGTTACTAATAAGGATTTCGAACGTGAACTACAAACAGCAAAAGACGAATTTGAAGATCAAACAAACGAAGATGCCGCTGGGGTTGGTATTATAACTAAACAAAACACAACAGCAGATGTAAAACCAGGCGACGAGTACAAAAATGTTAAAAAACTAGGGTTAAAATCAAGTGCATATGAGTCAAAACTAACTGATATGCTAAAACAACGTCTTAAATAAACTGTAACAAATAATAAATAATCATATGGCACGTAAGAAACAATACACAGACAACTTTGCAGACTTGGTTGCTCGTTTAAACAAAATGAGTAATATGACTCCTGAACAAGAAAGAGCATCTTTAATGGAAGCGGCAAGTCATGAACCAAAAATACTTGACGATAAAGATGTATCATTAGCGGATATTGCCAAATTAGCGGGTATAAAAGAATATGTTGAACCTGTAAAGCATTCAAAAGAAGCAGAAAAATTAGTAGAATCAATTGTTGCTGAAGAGCCAAAAGCAGAATCAGATATTACAAAAGCAATTAAAGAATCAGATGCAGACGATTCAATAGCAACTACTATTAAAAAATCAGTAAACGAAGAAAGCAAAAGATTAGATAAAATTGCAGAATTAGAAACACAATTAGCAGAATTAAAAGCAGAAGAAAAAGAAGATGCTACTATGGATGACAAAGCATTCAGAGAAGTATTTTTAAAAGACATTACAGAATTTGTAAAAGAAGCAGACGCAAATGATTTAGTTGAAATGTACAACACGTTTTCTAATAACGAAGTTGAAATGAATGAAAATTCATTTATTATGAAAACACCAGAAACAAAAGAAATCATTGCTGATGCTGAACAGGCCGAAGCACCAGAAGAAGAAGTTGTTCAAGAAAAAGAACCTGAAGAAGAAACTAAACCAGAACCAGCATTAAACGATTTAGTAAAACAAGACGCAGAAGCAGAAGAAGACGAAGACGAAAAAGATGAAGACATGGGTGAAGAAGTTGAGTTAGATGCTCCAGCAAACGAAGAAGTAATAGAAGAGCCTGCAGAAGATAAGTTTACAAACGATTTAGACCCAGCAGAAAAAAAATAATCAAAGACATTTATGGCAGTAACAGGTAAAGTAAAATGGTTCAACGGAACAAAAGGATTTGGTTTCATTGAGCGAGACGATAAAGAGAAAGACGTGTTTGTCCATATATCAGCAGTTAAGGCCTCAGGCCTTAATCCATTAAAAGAAGGTGAAAAAATTACCTTTGATGTTGATATAGCGGCAAAAGGGCCTTGTGCAGTAAACCTGCAAAGACCAGACATCCTTCCACACGAATCTAACTAGATCCATTTAACAATAAATAGTTTTATGGAGCAAGATAAATCTATCAAAAAAGTTAATGAAGGTATAGGCGATGATCCGTCTAGACATATTACCGCTTCTCCATTCTCACATCAAAAGTATCTAAACGACGTAACACAATTAAAGCAAATAGGACACGTATCAAGCGATAAGCAAAAAAACAGTCCAATATCTGCAGGTGCTAGAGGATTGAGTAAAATGCACGATTTTGCATTTAAAAGACCCACTCAAATGATGAAGGGCAATCACGGTGTATGGCGTCAAAATACACTAGAAGACATTAAAGTTATTCTAACACGAATAGACTCTCTTAATAACAAATAAATACTGTTATTATGAAAGTAAGTTCAGACACAGCAATTTCAATGCCAATGCGGAATCTGTTGTCCATCGTGGCCGCAGTAGCAGTCGGAGTGTGGGCATATTTTGGTGTTATTGAAAGATTAAACAAATTAGAAACACAGTCAGTACTACAAGAAAAAGATATGCTTTCTGAAGATGAAAGACTTCATAGTGAAGTTACAAAAAACACAGACTTTAGAATAAGATATCCTAGAGGTGAATTAGGTCAATCACAAAATGATTTAGAGCAATTCATGTTGATAGAAGAACTATATAAGCAAGTTGAAAAAATGCAGAAACACCTTGATAGCATGATGAATAACAAAGTAAACATCGACTTCATGACAAAACAATTAGAGAAGATGTCAGTAGATATAGAAAAATTAAAAGATAAGCAAAGATCATTTGCTAATGGAGATCACTAATGATAGAAGTAGTAGTTGCCTTATTAATGTTTGTAAACAATGAGATTAAGGAACATAGGATCCAAGACTCAATGGGTATGTGTTTACGAGGCAAAAGAACAGCAGAAAGACAATACTCCGAAGGTGTGAAATACCAATGTATCAAATCTAAAGCAAACATAGAGTTGAACATCGACGGAAGTAAAACAATTAAGTCCCTAATATTAGAATAATTGGTAATTTAATATTTCAATTGATTCTTTTTTGATTGTGTAGTATAATCTACATTTAATCAAGGAGAAACAAATGGCAGTAAGAAACTTCAATCCAGAAGAAAAACAAAAACTCATGCAGATAATAAAAGAAGGCTCTCAGGTACTAGGTGAGATAGACGACCTACGTGGTGGTTTAAAAGATACCGTGAAAGCGATTGCTGAAGAAATGGAAATTAAACCAGCAATGATTAACAAGGCAATTACTATTGCACACAAAGACAATTATAGAAGTCTACAAGACGATGCTGACTTACTAGATTCAATCCTTGTTGCAGTTGGTAAGATTTAGTGTATCGACTCATTAAGGAATTTTGGGTAGAAAGTTATAAATCCGACACAATAGCATTTTGGTTTGAATTAGTATCGGTTATTCTAACGATCGCAGGATCGTGTGTCTTGACTTTTACGTCACCTACGCCTATAATGAGTATAGTATTTCCGATATACTGGTTAGGATCAAGTACATTATTAGTAGCGGCAATAAGAAGACGACAAATATGGTTATGCACTTTGACTAGTTGGTTTACTATAATGAACACAATAGGATTATTTAAAGTATTTGTAATATGAGTTATATAGACGCCTTATATAAAAAAGAAGAAGATAAAGTTTATGTAGTTGAACGTAATGAAAAAGGCGAAAGAGTCTTTGTAGATTACGATGCTAGGTATGTGTTTTACTATCCAGATGCTAGAGGTAAACACAGAAGTATGACAGGTGAAGTATTACAAAAAGTACAATGTAGTACACAAAAAGAATTCATTAAAGAACAGAGAATAAGATCAAACAAAAAACTTTATGAAAATGATATTAATCCTGTTTTTAGATGTTTAGAAGAAAACTATCTAGGTAAAGAATCTCCAAAACTAAATGTATGCTTCTTTGATATTGAAGTAGATTTTGATCCTGAACGTGGGTATGCTTCAACTGATGATCCGTTTATGCCAATAACTGCAATAAGTTGTTATATGAGTTGGACAGATCAACTGGTCACTTTTGCTAAAATTCCAAAAGGTATGAATATGGCAACAGCAAATCTGCAAACAGAAAGATTTGACAATACAATGCTGTTTGATAATGAAAAAGAAATGCTTGATGCATTTTTAACTTTAATTGAAGATGCTGATATTTTATCTGGTTGGAACTCAGAAGGTTATGATATTCCATATACAGTTGGTAGAATACAAAAAGTATTAAGTTCAGATGATACAAGACGTTTATGTTTTTGGGGTATGAAACCTAAGAAGAGAATGTTTGAAAAATATGGCAGAGAACAATTAAGTTTTGACCTTATTGGTAGAGTACACTTAGACTTATTAGAGTTATATAGAAAATATACATATGAAGAGCGTCATAGTTTTAGATTAGATGCAATAGGTGAACACGAACTTGGCGAAAAGAAAACTATATATGAAGGATCGTTAGACAAACTATACAACGAAGACTTTGGATTGTTTATAGAATATAACAGACAAGACGTAAATCTTTTAGCAAAATTAGAAAAGAAATTAAGGTTTATAGAACTAGCCAACGAGATTGCACACCAAAATACTGTGTTGCTACAAACTACAATGGGTGCAGTAGCAGTTACTGAACAAGCGATTGTTAACGAATCACATAGACGAGGTATGCAAGTACCAGGTAGAAAATACAGAGACAAAGATGCAGAACCAGTATCGGCGGCTGGTGCTTATGTGGCAACTCCAAAAAAAGGATTACAAGATTGGATAGGATCTGTTGATATTAATTCTCTATATCCATCTGTTATTAGAGCATTGAACATGGGTCCTGAAACTATTGTAGGACAGATAAGACCTGTAATAACATCTGCTGAAATAAACAGGGCAAAGGCTCAAAAGAAATCATTCGCAAGTGCTTGGGATGGTCAATTTGGTTGTTGGGAATATCAAGCAGTTATGAAAAAAGATAAAGCAACTGAAGTTGTTATTGACTGGGCAGACGAAACATCAGTAAAAATGTCGGCGGCACAATTATATGAAATTATTTTTGATGGAAATAATCAATGGATGTTATCTGCAAATGGTACTATATTCACATATGAGTTTGAAGGTATAATTCCAGGACTACTAAAACGTTGGTATGCTGAAAGACAAGAGATGCAACGTAAAAAAGCGGCTTGTGGAGATAATGAAATTGAAAGAGCATATTGGGATAAAAGACAACTTGTTAAGAAAATTAATCTAAATAGTTTGTATGGTGCAATTTTAAATCCTGGTTGTAGATTTTTTGACATTAGAATTGGACAATCAGTAACACTAACAGGCAGATGTATTACAAAACATATGGCAAGTAAAGTAAATGAAATTGTAGCAGGAAAATATGATCATACTGGAGAATCTATAATTTATGGTGACACTGACTCTGTGTATTTTTCAGCATACAAAACTTTAAAAAAAGATATTGATTCTGGCAATATAGAATGGAACAAAGAATCAGTAATTGCACTATATGATAAAATTGCAGAGGAAACAAATACTACATTTCCTGGATTTATGTCAAAAGCATTTCATTGTCCTAAAACTAGAGGTGAAGTTATTAAAGGTGGTAGAGAAGCAGTAGCATTAAAAGGTTTGTTTATTACGAAAAAAAGATATGCGGCACTAATATATGATCTCGAAGGCGAACGTATAGATGTTAATGGCAAAGAAGGAAAAGTAAAAGCGATGGGTTTAGATTTGAAAAGATCTGATACACCAGTATTTGTTCAAGACTTTTTAAGTGATATCTTGTACATGGTATTAACAGGTAACAATGAAGAACAAGTGCTTGAAGCAATTACAGAATTTAGACAAAAATTTAAACAGATGGCAGGTTGGGAAATTGGTTCTCCAAAAAGAGCAAACAATATGACCAAATATACTGCCGCTGAAGAAAAACAAGGCAGAGCAAATATGCCAGGCCACGTAAGGGCAAGTATGAATTGGAATAGGTGTAGGGAAATATATGGCGATAAATTTAGTTTACCTATACTAGATGGTGCAAAGGTAATTGTGTGTAAGTTGAAAAACAATCCACTTGGTTATACTTCGGTTGCATATCCCGTTGATGAGTTGAGAATACCACAATGGTTCCAAGAACTTCCATTTGATAACGATGCTATGGAAGAAACTGTACTTGATGGTAAATTGGATAACCTAATTGGAGTATTAAATTGGGATATAAAATCTACTACACAATCTAGCACTTTTAATTCATTATTTGAATTTTAATGGTAAAATTAATTTTTAACTTTACAAACTTTAAAAAGGAGTATACAATATAAACATTATGAAAGATATCTTACAAGACATAGTTAAACACACGCATGGACTAGGATTTTTAGATCTTGTCAAAATCACCGGAGACAATAGTGAAACTGGCATTGATTCAATGGCAGAAGACAGATCAGTAATCTTGCAAGGAACCTTTAATAAGCCACAAACAGAAATGTCTGGCACTTTTGGAATGCCTCAGTTGGGTAAATTAGATATCCACTTGAAGTGTCCAGAGTATAAGGACAAAGCAAAAATAACTGTATTAAAAGGTACTAGAAATGGTGCTGAAGTTCCAACAGGTATTCATTTTGAAAACGAAAAGGGTGACTTTAAAAACGATTACAGATTTATGAATGCTGAAATAATCAATGAAAAACTTAAAACAGTGAAGTTTAAGGGAGTTAAGTGGGACGTTGAAATTGAACCAACAGTGGCTAGTGTACAAAGATTTAACTTTCAATCAGTAGCAAACACAGAACACAATTCTTTTGTTGTTAGAACAGAAGATGGAAACTTAATATTCACATTTGGTGATCAAGCATCACATGGTGGAGAATTTGTATTTGCAAAAGATGTGAAAGGTACATTGAATAAAGGTTGGAGTTGGCCAGTTGCACAGGTATTACAAATACTTAAACTGTCTGATTCAGCAAAAGTTATGTTGCATTTTTCAAACGAAGGTGCAATGATGATTACTGTAGACTCAGGATTAGGCAAGTATCAATATATAATCCCGGCACAGGCGCAATAATGACGGATAAAAGGCAAGAACATTTAGGAGAGTTAAGCAGAGACTTCGCAGTATTCTTGCCTGCTATCTCAAATTTCTATAATACATTCATTTCAAAACAAAGAGTAACTGGCGGTACGCACATTCCAGAAGAAAGAATTCCACAAGGATTTGACAGAGGTGTTGAAGGATTAAACTTTATTAATCCAGATGACGGTTACTATACATATCCAACTGCATTGTATTCGGCAGGTCACGCCTGTCTTGACATGGACAAGGTTGCAGACAGAGATTCTATGTGTGTTAACAGAGATAGAAAGTTCAGCACAATCGTAGGTGATTCTGGAGGATATCAATTAGGAAAAGGCATTATTAAATTTGATTGGAAAGATTTTGAAGGTACAAAAGCAAACGCAGTAAGAAGTAATATATTAAATTGGTTAGAACTTACAGCAGACTGGTCTATGACATTAGACGTGCCAAGTTGGGCGGCAGATGATCTTAATTCACCTAAAACAGGATTAACTTCATTTAAAGATTGTTTAGATGGTACTGTATATAACAACCAATTCTTTCAAAAGAACAGACTAGGACAAACAAAACTTTTAAACGTATTACAAGGTGACGATTGGGAAACTGCACAAATTTGGTATGATGCCGTAAAAGATTTTGAATTTGAAGGTTGGGCAATGGGTGGTATTAATATGTGTGATATGGAAGTTATGCTTAAACGTCTAATTATCATGAGAGATGAAAAGAAATTAGATGGAAAAGATTGGATGCACGTACTTGGTACATCACAATTAGACTGGGCCTGCTACTTAACACAGGTACAAAGACAAGTTAGAAAACATATTAACGAAAACTTTACAATTAGTTTTGATTCCGCATCAGCATTTTTATCAACTGCAAACGGATTAGTTTATACGCAGAACACATTTACACCAAGCAGATTCTCTTTTATTATGGACAAAGCACCAGATGATAAAAAATTAAAAGGATCTAATATTAGTTTTCCTTTTGCTAGTGCAATTGGTGATAGATTAAAGATGAAAGATATTTGTTGGTACGGTGAAGGCGACCTAAATAAAAACAACAAAGAAGGAAAAACTAGTTGGGATAGTTTTTCATATGTATTAATGATGGCTCATAACGTCTATAACCAAATTAGAGCAGTTCAGACTGCTAATGATTTAAACGATATAGAACGTTTAAAATATCAACCAACAGTTGGACATTGGCGAAAAACTAAAGGTTCTGATACAACTGACGAGATGAGTGAATATGTTCCTAGAAACATATTGTATTTTAATACTTTAGTAGAAGAAGTATTCACTTCCGAGAAACCTATGGAAGTAATATCTAATGCTTCTAGTTTCCTAGCAGATATACGAGGAACTAGATGGCAAAGAGCAACAGGCGGAGGGAAAGGTAAAAACAACTTTAGTTCATTATTTGAATAGGAGGAATATGTCGGGTAAAAACAAAAAGTTAAAAAAATTAAAAGATCATCACGATTACCTAAATAGAAAGGTTGCGGAACTTACAGAAGAAAGAAAAAAGGATAGAAGTGGTGAAAGTAAAACAATTTTAATGCGTCTTAAAAAAACAAAATTGGCAATAAAAGACGAAATGGTAAAGATAAAAGAAAAGTTAAAAACATTGACAGATAGAAAAGATATATTATAATTGCAATATGATTCGAGATTATACAACAGGAATAAAAGATGATGTAAAAGTGTTTACTGGTAAAGAAGTAGAGCACACTCCAGCACATGGTTTACAGACATTATTTTTGGCTAGAAACGATTTAACATATGATCAAATAAAAGAGTTATGTGTTAAAGAAGATGTAGAAGCAGTTTACTTTGGTGCTAATAGAAGTTTTCTAAATAATATAGCAAATCAACCATTACAAATAAACAAATTACTCAACGATGGGTACTTTGTTACTATTGACTATCAATATTCTATACATAACGAAGTTAAAAAAAGATATAGTGGAGTTTGGCAACACGAGAAGTTTATACCTTTTTGTTCTATAATATTTGAATACAGCGAAGAAGATAAAAATCTTTGTTTTAAAATTGACGACATCGATTTTAATAAAACAAATACGGGTGTATGGAGTATGAATATGGAAAACTTTAAATCCACAGCAGGTTTTACAAAGTGGGACGAATATAAACAAGACGAACCAATAGAGGAGAATCAAATATGGCCGACGGTAGCATCAGTACAGAGCAATTAAGAGATGTGGCTTTAGTAGAACAAGCCAATAAGGCAAGTAAACTAATATGGGTTACTTTTAGAAAAGAAGGTATCCACAAGTATCCAGCGGCACTTGATGATCCTAAATTAGCAACAGGTGACGAGTATGATGTTAGTTTTTTAGGTTACCCACACAGACACATATTTCATTTTAAAGTAGCAATAGAAGTATTCCACGATGATAGAGATATAGAATTCATACAATTTAAAAGATGGATGGAAAATATGTATGCAGATGGTACAATGAAACTTGATTTTAAATCTTGTGAAATGATATCAGATGATTTATATGTAGCAATAACAAAAAAATATCCAGGCAGAAAAATTGAAATAGATGTTTCTGAAGATGGAGAAAACGGATCACACGCAGTTTATGAAAGAAGTAACAATTAAAGAAAAAAGAGCAACAACAAGAATGGGTTACATACCTATAGGCGGAGGCGCCTTGAATGCTTCATATACATTTGTTGATGCTGTTGCAAATATCTGTACCACAGCAGGTAACTTGGGTATGAGATATGGAAAAGATTTCATTTGGGCATATCATGGATATGATGATGAAAGCGACGACTGTGTGACTCTTATGGTTAAAGAAGAAAAATACGAAACATTTTTACATCTTGCACTTAAGAACGAACATAGAATAAAACACACTAATAAAGGTGATGTCAAATTAATAAAGGAGACAAAATAAATGGCAGGACTAGATAGACCAGAAATGGAACAACACCAAACTCTATCCGCCGGAGGTCCAAAACCAATGGCTGAAGGATTAGGTTATGGTGATAATATTACATTTAAAACTAGAGTATTAGATAGTGAAGGTAATGGAGCATGGAAAGATGTTACATCAGATGATTATTTTAAAGGTAAGAAAGTTGTTATATTTTCTTTACCTGGAGCATTTACACCAACTTGTTCTTCAACACACTTACCTGGATACGAAGGTATGTACGACAAATTAAAAAAATATGTTGATGAAGTATATTGTATATCTGTAAACGATGCATTTGTAATGAACGCATGGTGTAAAGATCAACAATGTAAAAAAGTTAAATTTATACCAGACGGTGAAGGTAAGTTTACAGAGCAAATGGGTATGCTAGTAGATAAACCAGCACAAGGATTTGGAAAAAGATCGTGGAGATACTCTGCATACATTGACAATGGAAAAGTTGTAAGAATGTTTGTTGAGAATGGAAAAAATGATATGAGTGACGATGACGATCCATTTGAAGTTTCAGATGCTGGAACAATGCTAGACTTTTTAGAAGGTAAACCAACTAATAGACTAGAACAAATGGCAACATTAAGTAGTGACGCTGTTGCACCGGAGTAATATATGAAAATATTCTACATGGGTTTAGAACCTTACGAAGGCAGATATACATTACAGTTACAAGACTGGACTGAACGAGCATACAAAAAACGTGGAGTAGAGTATGTTGTAGTTCCAGGAACAACTATTGATGATTCAAAAGCAATCGTAACAGGACAAGTATTAGATGCTCATGGTAGAAGTTATTTTGGTATGAGTCAAATGATGAATCTTGTGCAGATGATGAAAGCAGGAGAAATCAAAAAAGACGATGCTATTTTCTTTGAAGATATGTTTCAACCAGGTATGGAATCACTTCCTTACATACTGCAACAATCTCCAGAAGAATATAGACCAAAAATATATTTGAGATGTTTAGCACAGGCAATTGATCCAGATGACTTTGTACACGTTTGGGGTATGGCTAAATGGATGAGTTTATATGAACAGATGTGTAATGAAATTCCAAATGTTAATATACTTGCAACAAACGAAGAAATGGTTGCACATATGCGGATAGCAAACTGGAAAGCACCTATATACAATATATCAGGTTTGAGTTTTGGCAAAACAGAAGTACAAAGCAGAGTTCCAATTCGTAAACCTTTTGAAGAAAGAAAAATGAGAGTTATTTTTGGAGCAAGATGGGATCAAGAAAAACAACCAGGATTCTTTATGGATATGATTAGACACTGGAAACACAATACTAAACTATTGCCTGAAGTAGAATTTGCAATTTGTTGCGGAGGACCTTTAAGAAGTAATAATCAAGTGTATGTTGATCAAGCAAGAATGATGGAAAAAGAAGGCACACTTAAAATATATGAAAATCTTAAGAAGAACGAGTATTACAATATACTTGCAGATTCGAGAGTATTGTTTAACTGTGCATTACAAGATTGGGTATCCAACACAGTATCAGAAGCAGATGCAATGGGTTGTAACGTTTTATTTCCTGCATATAGATCATTTCCTGAAACATTTGCAAATGACGAAACAAGAATGTATGTTCCATGGTCTGGTAGAGATGCAATGGAAAAATTAAAAGTATTATTAACAAAACCATCCCCTAGTATAGGTTTAATTTCTGATTGGACTAATGGTACAATAGACAGAATGATAGACATTATGACAGGCACGGGAGAACAATGGAGAAGAGATGGAAGACACTATAGAACACCAGTCTGCCAATCCAAATACTAGCATTAACAATAAATGCGTTCTAGTAATTGGTGGAGCAGGATATATTGGTTCACACATATGCAAAGTCCTATCTAAAAACGGACACACACCAATTGTTGTAGATCACAACATTGAAGAAAAGCCATGGGCAACTTCATTTGGACTGGCGTTCAACTTAAACTTACCTCAAGAAATGCATCGTTTAGATGAGATTGTTAAACGATACAATGTAGATTCATGTATGCATTTAGCGGCATATACCGCTGTAGGCGAATCTGTAAAAAATCCTACAAAGTATTATAAGAATAATGTTGTAATGACTTTGCAATTACTTGATTATCTAAATTCTGCAGGAGTTAAGAAATTTATTTTTAGTTCTAGTGCGGCAGTATACGGAATTCCAAAAGATGGTGTATGTAGAGACTCAGACGAATCTCTAAAACCTATTAATCCATATGGTGCAAGTAAATTAATGATTGAACAAGTATTACGTGATTACAATATTGCATACAATTTTAACAGTATTAGTTTGAGATATTTTAATGCCGCAGGAGCAGATCCAGAAGCAGAAGTAGGTGAATTAAGAACCGAAGAAACACATATTATACCGCTGGCTATTAATGCCGCTATGTCAGGTAAAGGCTTTAAATTAAATGGAGACGATTATAACACCAAAGACGGAACCTGTGTTAGAGATTATATTCACGTTATGGATATAGCAGATGCTCATTTAAAAGCATTGAATTTAGTAGGTAATGAAATTAAATGTGCTTCGTATAATCTTGGTTCAGGTATTCCAACATCAAATAAACAGATGTTAGATTCTGTACAAAAGTATGCAGGAAATATGGAAATAACAATTAACCCTAGGCGAGAAGGAGATCCAGATATGTTAGTTGCTGATATTTCTAGAACAAAAGCAGATTTAAATTGGAATCCTGACAACAGTTCTATTGACAACATCGTGGCAACTGCTGTAAAATGGAACAATACAATTAACAAAAAGAAAATAAATTAAATGAGTGATATTATAAATGAGTTACAAGATACTTGGGATAATTCAAGTGATCCAATTAGTAAACAAATAAAAGATAGAATTAAAAAAGCAGGAAAAAAGTTTAATGCTAATGATAATATAGCAGAATACATCCAAGAAGGCGAAATAGAAAAATTACAAGCAGAAGTACAAGAAAAACTACAAGGTGTGTTAGACAGTCTTGTAATTGATACAGAAAACGACCATAATACTAAAGAAACTGCAAAACGTGTGGCAAAAATGTATATCAAAGAAACATTTGGTGGCAGATACAAACCAATGCCAAGGATTACAAGTTTTCCTAACATGGGTTACAAAAGTATGTACACCAGTGGTCCAATTAGTATTAAGTCAACGTGTGCTCACCATTTACAAAACATTGTAGGTAATGCATGGGTAGGTATTATTCCAAATGGCAAAGTTATTGG
>Ga0115012_10000298_pt1 | contig 28546 bp, 32 predicted proteins | sample TroAtlMetagenome_FD_88706 | JGI IMG/M metagenome (GOLD analysis project Ga0115012, IMG submission 88706) | Marine eukaryotic phytoplankton communities from Atlantic Ocean - Tropical Atlantic ANT10 Metagenome | ecosystem: Environmental > Aquatic > Marine > Oceanic | place: Tropical Atlantic...
CCCCAAGAGGCCCCGGCCCCTTCGCCGACCTGATCCGCAAGAACGCCGCGCTGGCCGAGATGGTCTCGCGCTTCCAGCTGACCCACGAGCGACCGGGCTTCGGCATCTCCTCGGTCCGGGTCGAGAACCGCGACGTGCCGGTGACCGAGGAGGTGGTGCTCGACCTGCCCTTCGGCAATCTTCTGCGCTTCCGCAAGGACATCGACACCGCCCAGCCCAAGGTGCTGGTGACGGCGCCGCTCTCGGGCCATTTCGCCACCCTGCTGGCGGGCACGGTGAAGACCCTGCTGCGCGACCACGATGTCTATATCACCGACTGGAAGAACGCCCGCGACGTGCCGCGCGATGCCGGTGAGTTCGGCGTCGAGGATTACGTCGACTACGTGATCCGCTTCATGGAACGGATTGGCCCCGGCGGTCACGTGCTCGCGGTCTGCCAGCCCTGCGTGCAGGCCCTCGCGGCGGTGGCGGTGATGTCCGAGGACCGCAACCCGGCGACGCCGCGCTCGATGACGCTGATGGCGGGCCCGGTGGACGTGCGCGAGAGCCCGACCACGGTGAACGAGTTGGCGCAGGACAAGCCGCTCGGCTGGTTCGAGCGCAACGTGATCTCGACGGTGCCGTTCCGCTATCCGGGCGCCGGGCGGCGGGTCTATCCCGGTTTCGTGCAGCTCACCGCCTTCATGTCGATGAACATGGAGCGCCACCAGGCGCAGCACCGCAAGCTCTACGATCATCTCGCCGCCGGAGAGGACACGGAAGCAGGCCGGATCAAGGCGTTCTATGACGAGTATTTCGCAGTGCTGGACCTCACCGAGGAGTTCTACATCGAGACCATCGACCGGGTGTTCCAGCGCGCCGAGCTCGCCACAGGCGATTTCAGCTTTCGCGGCCGCAAGGTCGACCCGTCGAAGATCCGCAACACCGCGCTGCTGACCGTCGAGGGCGGACGCGACGACATCTGCGGGCTCGGCCAGACCACTGCGGCGCACGATCTGTGCTCGACGCTGAGGCCGCACCTCAAGCGCCACCACCTGCAGGCCAATGTCGGCCATTACGGCGTGTTCAACGGCCGCCGCTGGGAGAACGAGATCTACCCGGTGGTGCGCAACATGATCCTCGCAATGGAGTGAGCCGGTCGCGTCCCGCGCCGGTTCGGACTCATTGGCTGGCACGCGCGTATGCGCTGGCCGCTGATAGGTCCGATGGCCGGTATGGCCCTGCGCCAAGCGATGCGCCTTCACAGGTCGCGTAACGTGCTCAGCGTCCCTTTGCGCCCCGTGCGTCTGCGAAGGGGCATGCCCTATCCATCTCGCCGCATGCGCCCCAGAAGGCGCGCGTCAGGGGGCGGTGCATCGAAGGGAATGGTGGGTGATGAGAGACTCGAACTCCCGACATCTTCGGTGTAAACGAAGCGCTCTACCAACTGAGCTAATCACCCGGTGCGCGCGGTTTAGCCAAGCGCGCGGCGCAGTTCAAGTCGCTTTGCGCAGCCGGCGCTCACGTGCGATCCAGGTGCGCGGTCCCGGCCCCTCCCGGCCCTTCCTGTCATCGGGGTTATAGAGCGGGCAGGCCTCCATGGACAGGCAGCCACAGCCGATGCAGCCATCGAGATCGTCGCGCAGCGCCTCAAGCCGGGCAATGCGGGCGTCGAGCTCGCGGCTCCAGTCCTCGGACACGGCCTGCCACTCCGCCTTGTTCGGCGCCCGGCCCTTCGGCAGCCGCGCCAGCATGGCGCGGATCTCCGCCAGAGGGATGCCCAGCGATTGCGCCACCCGGATCACCGCCACCCGGCGCAGCTCGCGACGGTCGTAGCGGCGGTGATTGGCGGGCGTGCGCCAGCTCTCGATCAGGCCCTCGGATTCGTAGAAATGCAGCGTCGAGACCGCGACGCCGGCGCGGGCAGCCATCTCTCCGACCGAAAGGTCGTTGGGGCGCACCGGCGCGCCGCGGCGGGAAGCAGGGAGAGACATGAGCGCTTGACCTCAAGTGAGCTTGAGGAAGCAGGTTGGCCGATATCGACCGAATCTGCAAGGAGACCCGCCCATGTCGACCCCAATCCGCATCATCGGCCTGCGCCCGATCCGTCTGCGCCTGCTTGGCCCCTTGCGGGCATGGCTGCGCGCCCGCCATGCCCGCAAGCGGCTGGCACAGCTGCGCCGCAGCCCGGCCTTGGTCCGCGATATCGGGCTGACAACACACCCCGAGCCACTGGACCCGCCACGGCCGCCTGAACGGTGGTGAGCCACGCGACGCAGCCAGCCAAACCGCGCCACGCTCTCCGGCGCTCCGCCCACTGCGACGCGCGTTGCCTGTCGGGGTTCGAGGACAGCGCCCGGACCGGGCGCGTTGCGCAGGAAAGGCCTTGGGCCAGAACGAAAAAAGGGCGCGCTCGATCCGTGAGGAGAGCGCGCCCTTCAGAAGAATGGTGGGTGATAAGAGATTTGAACTCCTGACATCTTCGATGTGAACGAAGCGCTCTACCACTGAGCTAATCACCCGGTAGCGGGTCTAATAAGAGAAGCCGCCGAGAGGTGCAAGAGGGCAATCGCAGGATTTTCCGCGAAATCTTTGCCGCCCGCGCGCTGCCGTTGCGGCAGCCCCCGGGGCTTAGTCTTCAGCGGCGTCCGGGCCGTCGCCGGCACGCCCGGGTCGCTGTGGCGCGTTCTGACGCAGCCGCGCGTTGATCACGCGCTTCTCGCCCCGGGTCTTGATGTTGCTGACCTTGAGTTTGCCGAAGGGCTCCAGCCGCAGCTCTCGGCCCTCGGCCAGCGCCTCGCCGAGAATCGCCAGCGCCGCCTCGACCGATGGCTTTGCCTCGCGCTTCTTGACCCCGCAGCGCGCCACCACCCGGTCGACCAGCTCCTTCTTGTCGAGTTCCCCGGACGCCGCGCCACCGACCGACGCATCGGGTGCTGCGTCGGGATCATCCGGTACGGTCTCGAGGGATGGCACGACGTCCGCCTCCTCGGCGTCGCACGCCTCGGTCGCGGTGGCCACGGATGCGCTGCGCTGCGCCTTGCTGCTGTATGTCATGGCGATCCAGTTCCGGTTGAGGGCGACCCGCCCAGAAAACTCTCCATATGAGAATATTAACCAATTCAGACGCCACTGAACAGGGCGCGGCGGATGGGGCAGAGGAAAGATGCCGTCGTCGCCCGCTCTGGTGCCGCCAGCGGCGCTCGGCTACACCGAGGCCAAGGGGGAGCCACATGCCAGAGATCCAACTCGTCATCTTCGATTTCGACGGTGTCGTCGTCGACAGCGAGGTCATCAGCGCCCGGATGCTGGTGGCGGAGCTGGCCGAGTATGGCGTCAGCATCGACCTGCCCTACGTGGCGCAGCACTTCCTCGGGCGTAGCTACCCGGTGGTGCTCGAGCAGATCCGGCGCGAGTTCGCGATCACCCTGCCGCGGGGATTCGAGGACGATTACCGCGCCAGGCTGGTCGCGGCCTTCCGCGACGGGCTGCGCGTGATGCCAGGGCTGACCGAAACGCTCGAGGCGCTCCGCGTGCCCTATGGCATTGCCACCAGCTCGAGCCCGGCGCGGGTGGCGCAGTCGATGGAGATCGTGGGCCTGACGCGATTTTTCGACGGGCGCATCACCACCGCCGCCGAGGTGACGCATGGCAAGCCGGCCCCAGACCTGCCGCTCAGGGCGGCAGAAAAGGCCGGAATCGCGCCGGAAAACTGCCTGCTGATCGAGGATTCACTGGCCGGGATCCGCGCCGGCCTCGCGGCGGAAATGCAGGTCTGGCAATTCACCGGCGGCAGCCATTTCGAGGGCATGGTGCCGCCTTCGGCACCGGATGCCCTGCCGCATCAAGCATTTGCCAAATTCTCCGAGCTCGCGCATCTTGCCCCGCAGCTTTTGACAGCGGCACAGACGAAGGGACCGGCGCATGAGTGACGACAGCGAGGCATCCGCCGACGACATCGCGGCCCGCGCCGGCTGGCTCTACTACGTCGGCGGCCTGCGGCAGGATCAGATCGCGCAGGAGCTGGGCATCTCGCGCCAGCGCGCCCAGCGCATGGTGGCCCGCGCCATGGCCGAGGGTCTGGTACGGGTGCGCATCGACCACCCCATCGCCGACTGTCTCGAGCTGGAGCGCGCGCTGCGCCGCAAGTACGGGCTCGACCGGGTGCGCATCGCCCCGGCGGTCGGCTCGGGTCAGGATGCGCCGCGCGCCATTGCCCCCTTCGCCGCCCCCGAGCTCGAACGCGTGTTTCGCGACCCCGAACCCAAGCTCGTGGCACTCGGCACCGGGCGGATGCTGCGCGCGGTGATCGAGGAGATGCAGGTGCTCCCCGCCAGCCACCACCGGGTGGTCTCGCTGATCGGAAACGTCTCTCCCGACGGTTCGGCCTCGTTCTACGAGGTCATCATGCGCATCGCCGACAAGACCGGCGCGCCGCACTACCCGATGTCAGTGCCGGTGATGGCCCGCGATGCCGAGCATTTCGAGATCTACCGCAGCCTGCCCCACGTCAAAAGCTCGCGCGCGCTCGGGGCGCAGGCCGACCTGACCATCGTGGGAATCGGCCAGATGGCCGAGGACGCGCCGCTCTATGTCGACGGGTTCATCACCGCCGACGAGCTTCACGCGGTGCAGGAGGCCGGCGCCGCGGGCGAGATCTGCGGCCATATCTTCGATTCGAACGGCCACTATATCGACCATCCCGTCAACAACTTCATGGTCGGCTCGCGCGTGCCAGTGAACGACAATCCGGTGATCTGCATCGCCGGTGGTCCCAGCAAGATCAAGGCGTTGCGGGCTGCTCTCAAGGGCCGGCTCATCCAAGGCCTGATCACGGACGAACACACTGCCGCCGCTTTGCTCGGCAGCTGAGCCATGCGTTGCACGCAAATCAGGCTTGACAAGACTCGTGCCCTCATGTGAGCTTTTACTCACTTCTTGAGCATATGCTCAGTGTGAAGGTTTGGGAGGACCACCATGTCTAATTCGATCCGTGCCCTGATGGGCGCGTGCGCCATTGGTGCGCTTGCAACCGCCGCATCGGCGGAGACGATCACAGTTGCGACTGTGAACAACGGCGACATGATCCGGATGCAGGGGCTGATGGATGAGTTCAACGCCGAGTACCCCGACATCGAAGTCGAGTGGGTGACCCTCGAGGAGAACGTGCTGCGCCAGCGCGTGACCCAGGATGTGGCGGCCAAGGGCGGCCAGTTCGACGTCATGACCATCGGCACCTACGAGGTTCCGATCTGGGGCGCACAGGGCTGGCTGGTGTCGCTGAACGACCTGCCCGCCGAGTGGGACGCGGATGACATCCTGCCCGCGATCCGCGGCGGCCTGACCGTCGACGGCGAGCTCTATGCGGCGCCGTTCTACGGCGAAAGCTCGATGGTGATGTACCGCAAGGACCTGATGGAAGCCGCTGGCATGGAGATGCCCGAGGCGCCGACCTGGGACGACATCGCCGCGGCCGCCGAGGCGATGACCGACAAGGACAACGAAATCTACGGCATCTGCCTGCGCGGCAAGGCTGGCTGGGGCGAGAACATGGCCTTCCTGACCGCCATGTCGAACTCGTTCGGCGCGCGCTGGTTCGACGAGAACTGGACCCCGCAATTCGACAGCGAGGCCTGGGCGAACACCATCAACACCTACATGGACCTGATGACCAACTACGGCCCCCCGGGTGCCTCGACCAACGGCTTCAACGAGAACCTCTCGCTGTTCCAGCAGGGCAAGTGTGGCATGTGGATCGACGCCACCGTGGCGGCCTCCTTCGTGACCAACCCCAACGACTCCTCCGTGGCGGACCAGGTGGGCTTCGCCCTTGCGCCCGACAACGGCCTTGGCAAGCGCGGCAACTGGCTCTGGGCCTGGTCGCTGGGCATCCCTGCCGGCACAGATGCCGAGGATGCGGCCAAGACCTTCGTCGCCTGGGCGACCTCGAAGGAATACACCCAGCTCGTGGCCGAGAAAGAGGGGTGGGCCAACGTGCCCCCGGGCACCCGCACCTCGCTCTACGAAAACGAGGAGTACCAGAAGGTGCCGTTCGCGGAGATGACCCTCAACAGCATCAACGAGGCTGACCCGAACCAGCCCACCGTCGATCCGGTGCCCTATACCGGCGTGCAGTTCGTCGCGATCCCCGAGTTCGCGGGCATCGGCACCCAGGTCGGTCAGGAATTCTCGGCGGCCCTCGCAGGCCAGCAGTCGGTCGAGCAGGCGCTCGAGAACGCGCAGGCGATCACCACCGACGAGATGGAAGCTGCCGGCTACTGATCCTTCCCCAAGGTAGCCCCAGACCGGGAGGCGGTATCCGATTGCCGCCTCCCACTTTCCCCAACCACGACCGCGTGACCGGCAGCTCCTGTCGCGTCCCGCCCCGGCGGACCCGCTGTCCGCGCTCCAAGGAGGTATGCCATGGCGACCCAGCACGCTCGATCTGCCGCCCGATTGATGTTGGCGCCCGCCGTGATCCTGCTGCTCGGCTGGATGCTGGTGCCGCTGACCATGACACTGGTCTTCTCGTTCAAGAAATACCTGCCGCTGCGCGGCGGCGATCTCGGATGGGTCGGCTTCGAGAACTATGTCCGCTTCGTCACCTCCTCGGCCTTCTGGCCCAGCATCTGGGCGACGCTGATCATCGTCGGCGGGGTTCTCGTCATCACCATCGCCTTCGGCATCGCCCTGGCGCTGCTGCTCGACCAGCCGATGTGGGGACAGGGCATCGTCCGCATCCTCGTGATCGCGCCGTTCTTCGTCATGCCCACCGTCTCGGCGCTGGTCTGGAAGAACATGTTCATGGACCCGGTGAACGGCCTCTTCGCTCATCTTTGGCAATTCTTCGGCGCCGAGCCGATCCAGTGGCTGAGCCAGGCCTCCCTGCCCTCGATCATCATGATCGTGTCGTGGCAGTGGCTGCCCTTCGCCACGCTGATCCTGCTGACCGCGATCCAGTCGCTCGACAGCGAGCAGATCGAAGCCGCCGAGATGGACGGTGCGCCGTGGCGCTCGCGCTTCATCTACATCATCCTGCCGCACCTGAGCCGGGCGATCACCATCGTGCTGCTGATCCAGACGATCTTCCTGCTGGGCATCTTCGCCGAGATCTTCGTCACCACCCAAGGCAGCTTCGGAACCCGCACCCTCACCTACCTGATCTACCAGCGCGTCCTCGAGAGCCAGAACGTGGGCCTTGGCAGCGCCGGCGGCATCTACGCCGTGATCCTCGCAAACATCATCGCGATCTTCCTGATGCGGATCGTCGGCAAGAACCTGGACGCCTGAGGAGGGACCAGACATGGCACGCGCAGTCACCACCCAACGCAAGGCGCTCAACACCGTCGCCGCATGGACCGTCGGTCTGCTGATCTTCTTCCCGATCCTGTGGACCATCCTGACCAGTTTCAAGACCGAGGCCACCGCCATCGCCGATCCGCCGGTCTTCCTGTTCTTCGACTGGACCACCGAGAACTACGCCGCCGTGATGCAGCGTTCGGATTACGCACAGTTCCTGTGGAACTCGATCTTCATCGCCGGCGGCTCCACCCTGCTTGGCCTGATCGTGGCGATCCCGGCGGCCTGGTCGATGGCCTTCGTGCCCTCGCCGCGCACCAAAGACATCCTGCTGTGGATGCTCAGCACCAAGATGCTGCCGGCGGTGGGCGTGCTCTACCCGATCTACCTGCTGTTCATCCGGCTGGGCCTGCTCGACACCAAGATCGGCCTGACCCTCGTGCTGATGCTGATCAACCTGCCGATCATCGTATGGATGCTCTACACCTACTTCCGGGAAATCCCCGGCGAGATCCTTGAAGCGGCCCGCATGGACGGCGCCTCGCTGCGGGACGAGATCCTCTATGTCCTGACCCCTATGGCGGTCCCGGGCATCGCCTCGACCCTGCTGCTCAACTTCATCCTCGCCTGGAACGAAGCCTTCTGGACGCTCAACCTCACTGCCGCCAAGGCAGCACCACTCACGGCCTTCATAGCGTCCTACTCCAGCCCCGAGGGCTTGTTCTACGCCAAGCTCTCGGCGGCTTCCACAATGGCCATCGCGCCGATCCTCATCATGGGCTGGTTCAGCCAGAAACAACTCGTCCGCGGCCTGACCTTCGGCGCGGTGAAATAAGAAAACGGGAGGACCTCTCATGGGACGCATCACACTCGACAAGGTGACCAAGAGCTTCGGTGAAGTGAACGTCATCCCGCCGCTCGACCTGACCATCAACGATGGCGAGTTCGTGGTCTTCGTCGGCCCCTCGGGCTGCGGCAAGTCCACCCTGCTGCGGCTGATCGCCGGGCTCGAGGATGTCACCTCCGGCCAGATCCGCATCGACGGCGACGACGCCACGCGGATGCCCCCGGCGCAGCGCCGGCTGGCGATGGTGTTCCAGAGCTACGCGCTCTACCCGCACATGTCGGTGCGCAAGAACATCGCCTTCCCGATGAAGATGGCGGGCATCCCCGAGGACGAGCAGAAGCGCCGCATCGACAGCGCCGCCAAGGCGCTCAACCTCACCGACTATCTCGACCGCCGCCCCGGCCAGCTCTCGGGCGGCCAGCGCCAGCGCGTCGCCATCGGCCGCGCCATCGTGCGCGAGCCCTCGGCCTTCCTGTTCGACGAGCCGCTGTCGAACCTCGACGCGGCTCTGCGGGTGGGCATGCGGCTCGAGATCATGGAGCTGCACAAGCGCCTCGCCACCACGATGATCTACGTCACCCACGACCAGGTCGAGGCGATGACCATGGCCGACAAGATCGTGGTGCTGCGCGCCGGTAATATCGAGCAGGTGGGCAGCCCGCTGGAGCTCTACCGCGAACCGCGAAACGAGTTCGTGGCGGGCTTCATCGGCAGCCCCAAGATGAACATCTTCGGCGGCAACCCGGCCCAGCAGCACGGCGCCGCGAAGATCGGCGTCCGCCCCGAGCACATCTCTGCCTCGACCGAGGCCGGCACCTGGGAGGGCGTGGTCGGCGTGGCCGAACATCTGGGCTCCGACACCTTCCTGCACGTGCACCAGACCGGCCTTGCCGACACCGTCACCGTGCGCGTCGATGGCGAGCTTCCGGTCAAGCATGGCGACCGGATCTTCCTGACGCCGGAAGCGGACAAGATCCACCGTTTCAACGAGCAGGGCCTGCGGGCATGACCCGCCTTGCCGGCAAATGCGCGCTGATCACCGGCGCCGCCCGCGGCATCGGGGCCGCCTTCGCCAAGGCCTACATCGCCGAGGGCGCCAAGGTCGCGATATCCGACATCAATATCGAGCGCGCCCGCGAGACCGCCGCCGCGCTCGGTGAGGCCGCCATCGCGGTCGAGATGGACGTCACCCGACAGGAGAGCATCGACGCTGCCGTGGCCGAGACCGTGGCGCGGCTCGGCCGCATCGACATCCTGATCAACAACGCCGCGCTGTTCACTGCGGCGCCGATCACCGAGATCACCCGCGAGGATTACATCCGCGTCTTCGACATCAATGTCGGCGGCACGCTGTTCACCCTGCAGGCGGTGGCGCGCCACATGATCGCGCAGGGCGTCCAGGGCCGGATCATCAACATGGCCTCGCAGGCCGGGCGCCGCGGTGAGCCGCTGGTGGCGGTCTACTGCGCCACCAAGGCGGCGGTGATCTCGCTCACCCAGAGCGCCGGGCTCAACCTCATCGAGCACGGCATCAACGTCAACGCGATTGCCCCCGGCGTCGTCGATGGCGAGCACTGGGACGGGGTCGACGCCTTCTTCGCCAAGCACGAGGGCAAGGCGCCGGGGCAGAAGAAGCAGGAGGTCGGCGCCGCCGTCCCCTATGGCCGGATGGGCACCGCCGAGGACCTGACCGGCATGGCAATTTTCCTGGCCTCGGACGAGGCCGAGTACATCGTCGCCCAGTGCTACAACGTGGACGGCGGTCAGTGGATGAGCTGACGGAGGCGATCTGAATGAAACTCGACACCGAAACCCTCGGCACACTCGACCAGCGTGTCGCCTGCCCCGGCTATGACCGCAGCGCCCTGAGCCACGGCATCGTGCATGTGGGGCTGGGCAATTTCCACCGCGCCCATCAGGCGGTCTATCTCGACGACCTCTTCGCCACCGGGCGCGATCACGACTGGGCCATCACCGGGGCCGGCGTGCGCGCCCCCGACGGGCGGATGCGCGACGCGCTCAGGGCGCAGGATTGCCTCTCGACGGTGATCGAGCGCTCTCCCGCCGGCGACCGCCCGCGCATCATCGGCGCGATGATCGATTTCGTCGAGGTCGACCCGGCCAATGCGCCGCTGATCGCCAAGATGACCGATCCGGCCACCCGCATCGTCTCGCTCACCGTGACCGAGGGCGGCTATTACGTCGATCCGACCACCGAGACCTTCGACCCGACCCATCCCGACATCGTCGCCGACGGCGAGGCCCCCGACGCGCCAAAAACCGTGTTCGGCGCCATCGTGGCGGCCCTCAGGGCGCGCCGCGCCGCCGGCCAGCCGCCCTTCACGGTGATGAGCTGCGACAACATCCCTGGCAATGGCGATGTCACCCGCGACGCGGTCACCGGCACCGCCCGCCGCTCGGACCCGGAGCTTGCCGACTGGATCGCCGCCAACGTGGCCTTCCCGAACTCCATGGTCGACCGCATCACCCCCGCCACCGGCGAGGCTGAGCGCGCGCTGGCCGCCTCCTTCGGTCTCGACGATCCGGTTCCGGTGACCTGCGAGCCGTTCCGGCAATGGGTGCTCGAGGACAACTTCCCGCAGGGCCGCCCGGCGCTGGAGGAGGTCGGCGTGACCTTCACCGACAAGGTGCACGAATACGAACGGATGAAGATCCGCATCCTCAATGGCGGTCATGCCATCATCGCCTATGCCGGCGCGCTCCTGGGTTGCGACCTGGTCGACGAGGCCATGGCCCATCCGCTGGTGCACGCCTTCCTGCGCAAGGTCGAAGAGCAGGAGGTGCTGCCGCATGTGCACCCTGTGCCCGACTTCACGCCCGCCGAATATCTCGAGCTGATCGACGAGCGTTTCTCCAACCCTGCGGTGAAGGACACAACGCGGCGACTCTGCCTTGACGGCTCGAACCGGCAGCCAAAGTTCATCGTGCCCTCGATCCTCGACGGGCTGAAATCGGGCGCCTCCGTCACCGGGCTGGCGCTCGAGTCCGCGCTCTGGTGCCGCTACTGTGCCGGGCATTTCGAGGACGGCAGCGAGATCGCCCCGAACGATCCCGACTGGGACCGTCTGGTCGCGCTCTCGGCCGAGGCCAAGACCCGCCCGGCAGCCTGGCTCGAGCAACGCACGGTTTACGGCGATCTCGCGACGAACCCGCACTTCGCCGCACTGTTCAGCGGTTGGCTCGACCGCCTCTGGGCCGACGGCGTGCAAAAGACCCTCGAAGCCTACCTCGCGGACTGACGGCGCCCGCACCAGCGCCCGCCCCTCCTCTGGTTCAAAAATACCTCGGGGTGAATTGCCCCGGACAAAGTCTGGGGCAAGAGGGGCAGCGCCCCTGCCCCGTTGCCCGCCAAGCTAGACAGCGATCGGCACCAGGTGGTTGTCCCAGGCCGCCTCTGCCCGCGCCAATGGCCGCACGCCCTCCGGGCCGACCAGCAGCACGCCGCCCAGCCCGTCGCTCGCCATGTAGCCGCCAGCGTGGGAGGCGATGCCGCAGACATCGGCGCGCGACACCGCGCCGAGAAAGCGCCCGCTGTCCGAGAAGCGGTGGATCCGGCCGCCGCGCGGCGAGGTGATGGCGATCTCCGAGCCGTCGCCCGAGAACGCCACCGACCCGGCATAGCCGTCCATCGCCAGCTCGTCCCCGAGCGGCGCTTCGCAGATCACCAGCTCTTCGCCGCGCCTGTGCAACGCCAGCAGCGGCGGCGCCATGCCCGGCTCGCCTTCCCACTGCATCGCAAAGCCCAGGAGGCCGTCGTCGCGCAGCGCCAGATGGCGGATCGAATTCTGGTGGAACTCGGGCAGATCGCGGCTTTCCAGCAATGTCCCGTCGAGCGCGGTGTAGACAAGGCTCGGGCGCATGGTGTCGGTGTTGAGCTTGGCGCGATCCCACTTGTCGGTCTGGATGCCGCCATTGGCGATCACCAGCGTCTGGTGATCCGGCATCACCCGCAGGTCATGCGGGCCGACTCCGTGGCTGGCGAATTCGCCGATGCGCGCGTAACCCGCAGCCGCGTCCCAGATGCCTATGTGGCCGGCGCTGTCCTCCACTGCCTGCTCAACGGTGTAAAGCAGGCTGCCATCGGGCGAGAAGGTGCCGTGGCCATTGAACTGCCGGTCGGCGGGCGGTGCCAGACGGTGCAGCACCTCGCCATCGCGGCAATCGACCACCAGCGCATAGGTGCCGGGCCGGCGCGCGAAGCCCACCGCCTCGGCGCGCTTGGGATGGGCGCTGGCGGCGTGACCACGGGCCGGCAATGGCACGCTGAAGGCGGTCGAGCCGTCCTCGCGCAGCCCGGCCAGCATGTAGCTGCCATCGGCCAGCTTGGCGGCGGCGAGGTAGGTCGGATCGCCCACCGCCGCCCAGCCCACCGCGGGCGTGGCCGAAGCGGCAAGCAGGCTGGCGAGAAACGTGCGGCGGGTGGTCATGGGTCAGTCTCCGTCCTGCGAGTTGAAGCCCGGCGTCAGCCCGAGCGGTACCCCGATCTCCTGCTCGATGGCGTCGTGCAGGGCGCGCACGTGCTGCTGCACGATTTCCAGCCGCAGCCGCGCCGAGGGGTCGTCGATGTCCTGCAGCGCCGGATCCGCGACGCGGTCTGCCACGTCATGCAGCCGCGCCAGCGCATCCTCGGTGAGCGGCAACTCCCAATCGGCCAGCGTATGCGCGAAGGCACTTGCCGCGTCGGCATAGAGCCGGACGTTGCGCAGCGCGCGCTCCGATCGCCACGCCTCGGCCCGGGTCGGGCGCGGGCGCTCGAAGGTCCCGAGCGGACGGCCAAGCCGGCTGTCGGCGGTGAACTCGAGGCTCGAGAGCACCTGCGTGTAAAGCGCCGTCAGCGCCTCGTCTTCGCTGAGATAGGCGGCGTTGCCCTCCTGCCCGGCGCTCCGCAGCACCTCGGCATAGCCCTCGCGCCAGCCGGCCTCGAGCGCCTGCGCCTGGTTGGCGAGATCGGCGCTGATGGTCTGCACCAGCGTGCAGGCGTAGCTGTCGGCCTCGTAGCCCGCGAAGTCCTCGTCATAGAGCATCCGCTCGAGCGCGAAGAGCCCGCGCGCCGCGATCGAGACCTCGGCAAAATCAGTCGGATCTGTGCCAACCTCTTCTTGCGAAGAAATAAGCCGCGACAAGGTCTTGGGCGTGAAACCTCGCGTATCGGGCCAGAAGGCCACCGACAGCGCCCCGGTCTCGGACGGGCCCATGCGCACGTCGCCGATCTCGGTCCAGGCGTCGAAGGCGGCGTTCCACGGATCGCGCAGCGCCGCGGGCGTGCAATCGGCCTCGGCCGTCACCGCCAGCACCTCCGCCGCCTCGGCAAAGCCCGCGTAGCCGGGCAGGATATGGTCGCTCAGCGCCTCCTCGACCCCGGCCACGGCTTGGGTGGCGGAGAAAAAGGCGCAGCACAGCAGGGAATAACGCATTCAGAGACTTTCCAGATAGCGGATCAGGTCGGCGCGGGCGGCGGGCGCCAGCGAGACGACCGCGTCGCGGGCGGCCTGGGCCTCGCCCCCGTGCCAGAGGATGGCCTCGAGAAGCGACAGGGCGCGCCCGTCATGCAGAAAGGTGGTATGCCCCGAGATCCGCTCGGTCAAGCCGATGCCCCAGAGCGGTGGCGTCTTCCACTCGCGCCCCGTGGCGCGGCCCTCGGGGCGGTGATCGGCGAGCCCCTCGCCCATGTCGTGCAGCAGCAGGTCGGTATGGGGCCAGATCAACTGGAAGCTGTGCTCGGGCCGATCCTCGAGCCGGGCCGTGACGAATTTCGGCCTGTGACAGCTGGCGCAGCCGCTGTCGTGGAACACCTGCTTGCCAGACAGCACCTGCGGATCGTCGATATCGCGCCGCGCCGGCACGCCGAGATTGGCGGTGTAGTAGACCACCGTGTCGAAGGCCTCGGCCGAGATCTCAAACCCGTCCATGTCACCGCCATGCGGGGCACGGCGACAGGCGCGCTGCGCTTCGGTGCAATCGCCCCAGAGCTCGGGGCGCAGCGGCGTGGCGATGCCGATATCGCCGGCAAAGGCCGAGGCGCTCTGCTCGCGCACCGTGGGCTCGCCGCCCTTCCAGCCGAACCGGCCCAGCATCGCGCGGTCATGCTCGCGCGACCAGACGATCGCCGGTCGGCCCGAGATGCCGTCGCCGTCGGCGTCCTCGGGATCGGCATTGGCGAGGATGTCCGCAACCGGGATCGCTTCGAGCAGGCCGAGCCCGATCATTTGCGGCGCCACCCGCGGGCTCAGCATCGCACCCTCGCCCAGAGGGCCATAACCCAGATCCGCCGCCCTGTAGGTGGGCTTACGCAGCGACGCGGTCTCACCGCCCGCGAGCGGCACCTCGATTTCCTCGTAGCTCACATCGAGCCGATATTCCGCCGGATGCCCGACGGTCGCGATGTCCTGCAACTGCTCGCCATAGACCGGGTCCGGCGCGGTGGCGATCCAGTCGGCGATGGCGGGCATCTCGTGCCCGGGATCGGCGGGCACCGAGACGCGCAGGAACATCGACACGGCGGTGTCGCCGGGCCCCTCTGGCGCATGGCCGCGCCCGTCACGCACGTGGCAGGCCTCGCAGCTGCGGGCGTTGTAGAGCGGCCCGAGCCCGTCGGAGGCCAGCGTCGAGGACGGCGACGAGGTCCAGAGCTTCTGGAACAGCGCATCGCCAAGTGTGAACTCCATCAGCCGCGCCTCTGGCAGGTTCGTCGCGGGCTGCGCAAAGCCGCGATCGTCGCGGCGCACCGGCACGGTGCCCGCGCCCGCGGGCAGCGCCTCGTAAGGCTCTGAAGTGGCGAAATCGCGCGGCAGCGCGGTCGCATCGGCGACGCGGGCGCGCTCGTCATCAGAGCGGGGAATGAGGGAGAGATGGGGATCGCCAAGACCATGCAGCGGCGTCTCGGCGGAAAGGGAAGCGCCGCCCCAGACCAGGGCGGCGCAGAGGGCGAGCTTACTCGGCCTCGTCCATTGGCATCGCATTGATGACCGCATAGCGTTCGTCACCGACCCGTTCATAAAGTTCAAGTTGTGTTTCAAGGAAGTCGATATGGCCTTCCTCGTCGGCGATCAACTCCTCGAAGAGGTTCTTGCTGACATAGTCGCCGACCTTCTCGCAGTGCTCGCGCGCCTCGATATAGAGGGTGCGGGCCTCGTGCTCGGCGGCCAGATCCGCCTCGAGCGTCTCTTTCGGGTCTTGCCCGATGCGAAGCGGATCGAGCTTCTGCAGGTTCGGGTGACCGCCGAGAAAGATGATCCGGGTGATCAGCTTGTCCGCGTGGTGCATCTCTTCGATGCTTTCCTCGCGGCTCTTCTTGGCCATGTGGCCAAGGCCCCAGTCCTCCTGAAGACGGTAATGCAGCCAGTATTGGCTGACGGCGGTAAGCTCGGAGCGGAGTGCCTTGTTAAGGAACTCGATGACCTTTTCGTCGCCCTTCATTGCGCTTTTCCTTTGTTTGTCCGCGGCTTCTCAGCCCACGAAGTTCCATGGGTACTTCGAGATTGTCGTTTGCGCGCATGGTTTGCAAGAAAAGCGGCATGCAGCCTCCGCAATCGGCCGCTTTTCCGAGGGCATGATAAATCTTGCCGGGGGTGATGATCGTCCGCGCGTCGGCGGCGCGCATCCAGTCGATGGCGGCATGGATGTCGCGATCCGAGATACCCTGACAGCTGCAGACGATCATCGTGAGGGGTCCTGTTACTGGAAGACGGCGTTGGGGTCGTCGAGGCTGTCCGAGCCCTCGAAGGCGACGTCCGACAGATCCAGCGTCGAGACCACACGCTCGATGCTGCGGGTCTGGTCGATGAGACCGTTGACGCCGCCCATGATCAGCTCTTCGCCCTTCTCGTCACCAAGCGCGAGCATCTGGTCATAGGCAAAGCCGCCCTCGGCCGCCTCCTTGATGGCGCCGAGCGCCGCCATGGTGGTGTCGAGCTTGGCCTTCATCTCCTCGTCGAGCGCGGCATCGGTCTCGGCCACGAGATCCGACAGCGACGCCCCCTCGACGGTCGAGCCGTCGACACGGGTGTAGGAGCCCAGATAGACGTTCTGGATGCCCTTGCCGTCGTAGTAATGCGAATTGTGGGTGTTGTCCGAAAAGCAGTCATGCTCTTCCTCGGGGTCGTTGAGCATCAGGCCAAGGCGCATCCGCTCACCGGCCTGCTCGCCGTAGGAGAGAGAGCCCATGCCGGTCAGCATCGCCACGATGCCCGCATTCTCATCTTCCATGACCGTCTCGCGGGCCTCGCCGCCTTCGCCCCAGGCTGCGACCATTTCCTCGAGATCCGAGACCAGCAGATCGGTGGCCGCCTTGAGGTAGTCGGCGCGGCGGTCGCAATTGCCGCCAGTGCACTCTTCGCCGGTCACGTAGTCCGTATAGGGGCGCTCGCCGGCCCCGGGCTCGGTGCCATTGAGGTCCTGTCCCCAGAGCAGGAACTCGATGGCGTGATAGCCGCGCGCCACGTTGGTCTCGATGCCGTCGGCCTCGTTCAGCGTGTCGGCGATGAGCGTGGGCGTGATCTCGGAGGCGTCGACCTCCTGCCCCGCCAGCGTCACGCTCGGGTTGGCGATGATGTTGAGCGCGGCGTACTCGTTTTCGTCGGTCGCGCCGCCATAGGAGTCATCGACATAGTCGATCAGGCCCTCATCGAGCGGCCACGCGTTCACCTTGCCTTCCCACTCGTCGACGATGGCGTTCCCGAAACGGTAGACCTCGGTCTGCTGGTAGGGGTTGCGCGATGCGAGCCACGCCTCGCGGGCGGCGGTCAGCGTCTCTTCCGACGGCTCGGCGATCAGCGCGTCGACGGCCTCTTGCAGAGCCTGCGCGGTGATCAGGCTGTCCTCGTAGCCGGCATGGGCGATGTCCGCATAGGTGTCGAGCACGGCGGATTTCTCGGTCGCGGCAAAGGCCGGCGCGGCGAGCAGCAGGGCAAGCGCGGTGGAGGTGGTGAACTTCATGGTCTGTCCTCGTTGGCGTGTCGTTTTTGAGACGGTTTCTTGTTGGCTTACGATGGCTTACTTGGTCAGGATCAGCTTGCCGGCCTTGGTGATCCGCAGCGTGTAGACCTGCCCGTCAAGCTCGATCTCGGCGATGTTGCCACCTGCGGTAAGGGCCCGGGCCACGTGACGCGGCAGGGCGGGCACGGCGGACTCGGCGTTGAACTTCGTTTCCATCATCTGGCGATCTCCCTCGTTTCGATCCGGTCGAGCAGCGACTCGAGGCTTGCTTCCGCAGGCCAGAGCCCCCCTATCACCAGGGAAATCAGATCCTTGCTGTCTTGGCGCGGGGCGGCTGCCTCCGCGCGGGTTCGGGTCTCGGACATTCTCAGCCTCCGTATGTCGCTTTGCTATCGGGCTGCCCCGACACAGAGGCAGGGTGGCTGGATGTGATCTTTTCTGAGCAAAAGAATCGGATAAGTCAATCCGACAATTTAAGTCGGCTTTCCGAAGGTACAATTTTTTCTCGGTCCGGCGGGAGGTTGGACACCGAGAAGGCGCTCTGCGGCAGGCATGGCGGTGCACATGGAAAGGGCGGAGCGCCGGCTTTCCGGCTGCTCCGCCCTGCAAGATGGACCGGTCCGCTGATTAGCGCGTGTCCCTGTCGCGATCCCGCGCACTTGTGAGCGCGTAGATCAATACCGCTATCACCGTGAGACCGGCCAACCCCGCGACAAAGATATCGGCGGTCATGGCTATCTCCATTCGATGTTCAGGTCATCAACCCGTTACGCGAGGAGTCGGTTCCGGAACTATTCCGGCGTGTCACGGGTTGTTTAGGCAAATTGTAGCCGATGCGGAGGCACCATGCTCTACAGTCTGACCGACCTGCTCTCTTGGCCCGTGCAGACCGGTGACCATACCGGGACCCTGAGCGACGTTCTGTTCGATCCTGCGACCCGCCACCTCACTCACCTTGCGCTGCACACGCGGGCGGACAAGGACGGCTCGGCTCTCGCCGCGGCGTCGAGGCTCGAAATGCCCGACCCGGAGAACCGCAGGCTGACGGTGGCGATCAGCGACGAAGAGCTCGCGCGGGCGCCGCATTGGCGCGGCGATGCGCGGGACCTCGACGCCCTGCTCACCGCCATGCCGCCGCTGGTGATCGGGCCGTTCGGCGCGACCCATGCGCCACTCGCGCTTGGCGGTTTCCTCGGCACCCGCGCCGACGGCACCGAGACCGATCCCCGCGCCGAGGCCGTGATCGACCGCCACCAGCGCTTCAGCCGCTGGCGCGACCGGACGGTGTTCACTCGCGACGCCGAGATCGGCACGCTGCGAGACATGCTTTACGATCCGGAGGCGAACCGCATCGACTACCTCGTGGTCGATGACGGGAAGTTCTTCGGAGGAAAGAAGTACGCGCTGCCCTTCTCGGCGCTGGCGCACCGGGCTCCGGGGGCGAAGGGCGGGCATCTTGTGCTCGATCTCGCCGAGCACGACCTTGTCGCTGCGCCCTCGCCCGAGGATCTGCTGGAGCCGGCGCGCGCCTGACGCGCGCCGTAGACCGCTTTCGCGGTCGCTATTCCGCGCCGCCCCAGAGCGGTTCGGCGGCCTCGCGCGCTTCCTTCTCGGCCGCGGCGACCTGCGCGTCCTTGCCGCGTCCTGCCTTGGCCGCAGCCACGAGCGAGCGGAACAGCCGACGGTGAGCACGCCGATAGATCAGGTGCTCGGGGTGCCACTGCACCCCCAGCGCGAACGGATCGCTCATTCGCTCGATCGCCTGCACCATGCCGCCATCATCGCGTGCAGCCACCTGCAACCCCTCGCCAAGACGGTCGACAGCCTGACTGTGCAGGGCGTTGACATAGAGACACTGCGCCTTGGCCGAGCGTGCCAGAAGCGTGTCGGCACCGATCTCGACCTTCTTGCGCGGCAGGATGGTGCGGATCTGGCGCGAGTCGTAGACTTGGTACGCGTCCTGATGCAGCGTTCCGCCCAGCACGATATTGAGCATCTGCGAGCCGCGGCAGATGCCGAGGATCGGCAACCGGCGCTCGAAGGCGCCGCGCAGCACACCGGATTCGAGCTCGTCGCGCGCCGGGTCGAGACGCACGCCAAGGCGAAGCTCGCCGCCGTAGAGCGTGGGCGCGATGTCGTCGCCGCCGCCGATCACAACGCCATGCACCGCGTCGAGATCAACGTTGCGAAACCCCGCCTGCCATCGCAGCGCGCGCCCGCCCGCGAGCCAGATCGCCAGCGCCATCAACGGGAACACGCGCCAGCCCGAGCGGCGCGAGACGGTGACACCGATCAACGGCCTCAAGGTGCAGCGCTCTCGAGCATGATGGCGACACGACGCGCCCAGTCCGAGCGGATCGAGGTCAGCGAGTCGCGGTGCTCGCGCCACGCGACCTTGAGCCGCTGCAGCAGCGCCCGGTCGGCGGCAACGCGCTCGACCAGCGCCCAGCGGTTCCACTCGAGCGCAAGCGACCAGCCCGGCTCGTCGATGCGGCAGTCCGGCAGGCGCCAGTGATATGTGGGACGGGGCTGGATCTGCTCCATGTCCATCACCCGCGCGACGCGGGACTTGTCGATCTGCGCGAAGAGGCAGAGCATGTCGAGCCCGTGATTGCGCGACGGCGCAAGCTCGAGATAGGTGTCGATCAACCCGCGCATGTCAGAGGGCCCGTCATCCGCCGCAAGCCGGTCGATCAGGCTGCGCGGATAGGGATCGACCCAAGGCAGCATGCGGCGCGACAGGTCGATGCCGGCGCTGCGGCGCAGGTGATCCTCCAGCAGCGCATAGGCGGTGAGAACCGGCGCGATGGCCTCAAAGGTCAGCGCCGCGGCCTCGGGATTGAAATGCACGCCGAACCCCAGCAGCACGCCGCCGGTCGTGCCGGTGGCGCCGGCCTTCGCCAGCGCCTCCAGCGCCTCGTCAAGCGCCGGGATCTGGTCGATTTCGATGGGATCGGTGACGATCTCGACCGGGACCACGGTGCGGGCCAGCTCGCGCAGCGATTTGCCGATGCCGTCGCGGTCCATCTTGTTGAGCGGCGCGCTGTCGAGATAGCACTCGAAGTCGCCAAGCCCGATTCCCGTGACCGACCACTTGCCCGGCTTCTCCTCGCTCGCGGCGCCGCCGAGCGTATCCGCGAGCACCCGCGCTGCCTTTTCCTCGGTCAGCCCCGAGAACTCCACCTCGACGCCGACCCGGCGCGGCTCGCCCGACGCATTGCAGGGCTGGGGCAGCGGGATCAGCTCGGGCGGGGTCTCAGAAGTCAGGGACATTGGGCACCTTGGTCGGGACGGTCTCGTCGGCTTCGAAATCCTTCAGCGCAAAGGCCACGTGAACGCGGTAGACATCGGCCTGGCGTTCCTGCGTGAGAGAGCCGCCGAGTTGCGTGGTGAAGGCCTGGATCAAACGCGAGCCCAGCCCCGCCGGTTCCACCCGCATCTCGGGTTCCGACGGGCCTTCGGGCGCGACGCTGTTGCTGATCTCGAGCATCGCGCGGCCGCCGCCCTCGTAGCGGAAGCGCACGGACACCTCGGCCTGGCTCAGGCCCGCTGGCGGCGAGGCGTATTTCATCGCGTTGGTCAGCGCCTCTGCGGTCAGCAGCGACAGCGGCACCGCCTGGTCCGGCACGGTCTCGATATGCTCGAGATCGGTGGTCACCTTGATCGACTCTCCCGCGACCTCGGTCATGTCGGTCATCTGCCCGACCAGATCCACCAGCAGCGCGCCCGCGTCCACATGGCCGAGATCCTCGGTCTGGTACAAGTTGCGGTGGATCGTGGCGAGGCTGCGGATGCGGTCCTGAAGACGCTGCAGCACGAACTTGGTCTCGGGTTCGCGCGACTGGCGGATCTGCATGTTCATGATCGACGAAATGAGCTGGAGGTTGTTCTTCACCCGGTGGTGAACCTCCTTCAGCAGGATGGTCTTTTCGCGCAGCGCGTTCTCCTGCTGCGCCTCGTCGCGCAGGATCGCGTCGGCCATGTCGAGGAAATCGTCCTCCATCTCGGCCAGTTCCGCCGGCATCTCGAGATGCGTGCGATGCTCGGGGATGCGGCGGGTGCGGGCAAAGATCCGCATCCGGCGCGACAGCCGCTTGATGTGACGGATCACCAGCCGGTTCACCGCGAGGAAAGCCACGATCACCGAGGCCGCCCACATCAGAAGCGGCAATGCCTTGGCAATGCCGGTGACGGTGATCGCCTCGGCTTCGGCATTCGTCGAGCTCCAGATGCCAAGCGCATAGACCACGCCGGGCACCAAAGGCGCCGCCGCGAACACCCGGGTCTCGCCGTCGACGCTGCGCGCCGCGAAGCTCTGCGGCTTGGCCCCTGCCAGAGACGCAAGGTCCAGATCGGCGGGCAGGTGCTCGGCGGCCTGCAACACCCCGTTGCGCGCCGTCAGGAGCTCGCCGTCCTGGTTGAAGGTGACGATGTCCTCGAAACCGCTGGGTCCGGTCGCGTCGCCCGCCCTGTCGCCGGCGAACAGCGCCGAGGGCACCGACAGCAACACGTGGCCGGCAAGCTCTCCGCCAAGAAAGAACGGCTCGGCCACGACAATCACCGGACGCCGGCTCATCGGACCGTTCGGGTTCAGCCAGGCGCGTGAGCCGGGGTTTTCGACGATGGCCTGCAGGCGCGGGAAATCTGCGATGTCGATATCCTGATCACCGGAGCGACACGGTACGTTGCCATCCACGGTCAACACGAGCCCGAAGGAATATCCCGGCGAGGCGGCAAGGTAGGACGACAAGCGCGCCGAGCAGGTCGCCGGATCACCGCCCAGCATCGCCTCTTGGCCCATCGTGGCACCAAGCGCCTGCGCGCCGCCCTGGGCACGCAGCACGGTCTGGCGCTCGGCAAGCGCACCGGCCTCGGTCAGGGCCACGAGCGACAGCTGCGAACGCAGCCGGGTTTCTTCCTGCAACTTCGCGGTCTGAAAATAGGCCACGACGCCAATCGGCACCAGCGCCAGCGACAGAAACAGGATCATGCGCGCTGCGAGACCCATCGGGCGCAGGCGCGGCGAGGCTTTGTCGATCATTCCTGCCCGTTCGTCTTTCGTCGTCTGCCCCGGCCAGAACTCTCCGGCCGGGAGATTATCGGTTCAGCGCGCAGCGGGGCGCGCGCCCGTCACCACCGCCATCGTTGCCTGGTCGGTCATCTCGAGATTGTCGTCATCATCGAGCTTGAGCAACTCGCCAAGGCGGGCACGGGCACGGTTGACACGGCTCTTGATGGTGCCGACGGCAACGCCGCAGGTCTCTGCCGCATCTTCGTAGGAGAACCCCTGAGCGCCGACAAGGATCAGCGCCTCGCGCTGTTCGTCGGTCAGTTGCACGAAGGCGCGTCGGAAATCCGCCATCTGGAGGCGACCGTCATGGGCAGGCTTCTCCGACAGACTCTCGGTGAAGACACCCTCCGCGTCCGAGACCTCGCGGCCGGCCTTGCGCCGGTTCGAGTAATACGTGTTGCGCAGGATGGTAAACAGCCACGCCCGCATGTTCGTGCCGGGCTCGAAGCTGGAAATCTTGGACCACGCCTTGACCAGCGTGTCCTGAACCATGTCGTCAGCGACCGCGCCATTGCGCGTCAGCGACAGGGCAAACGCCCTGAGGGCGGGCAGGTGCTCAACGAGCTCGTCCCGGGGATCATCGCTCATTTAGCGTCTCCGCCGGTGGCGCTTCCGTCATCGTCCTGTGACTTTAGCTGTGCGATGAGGTCAAGGAAACGGTCCGGAACCTTCTCGTCCAGCATGTCCTGATAGACCCGACGCAAATTCTCGTCGATGACCTCGGCCTCTTTGTCGTTTCTCCGCGTGTGACCCATTTGATCCTTGCTCTTTTTTCTCTGACGCGCCGTGCATTATTTTAAGCTCTTGCCGGAACCAATGCAGCAATCAGGCGTTTGGTTCCCGAAAAAATCGAAAAAAAGGACGTTCGATATGTCAAAAGGCGACCTGAGCCAGGCCATCGGAGCAGCGCTTCCTTATCTTCGCCGCTACGCGCGCGCGCTGACCGGCAGCCAGACCACCGGCGACAACTACGCCGCCGCCACGCTCGAGGCGATCCTGACCGATCGCAGTGCCGCCTCCGATGCCAGCTCGCCCAAGGTCGGACTGTTCAAGGTGTTCCACGGCATCTGGGTCAGCACCGGCGCACCGGTTGTCGAAGAGAACACCGGCGCCCTCGCGAAGGCGCATGACCGCCTGTCGAAGCTGACCACCAACAGCCGCGAGGCGCTTCTGCTGCACACGATCGAGGAATTCTCGATCTCCGAACTGGCCGAGATCATGCAGATCGAGACCAGCGAAGCGGAGCAGCTCGTGGTTCTGGCGCGTCAGGAGATGGCCGACGCGGTGTCTGGCCGCGTGCTGATCATCGAGGACGAGGCGATCATCGCAATGGACCTCGAGAGCATCGTTGCCGATCTGGGCCACCGCGTGACCGGAGTGGCGCGCACCCGCGACGCCGCCATCGACCTTGCCAAGCAGGAAGTTCCCGACCTGGTGCTGGCCGACATCCAGCTGGCCGACAACTCGTCGGGCATCGACGCGGTCAACGACATCCTCAAGGAGCTGGGCGAGCGCCCGGTGATCTTCATCACCGCCTTCCCCGAGCGGCTCCTCACCGGCGAGCGGCCCGAGCCGGCCTTCCTGATCTCCAAGCCCTATTCCGAAGATCAGGTCCGTTCGGCGGTCAGCCAGGCGATGTTCTTCTCGTCGACCGAAACGCTCAAGGCCTGACGCCTCTCACGTCTCTCTCCGGCCTTGTCGAAAGCGCGCCCTCGTGGCGCGCTTTCTTTGTCTGGCGCCCTGCCCGCCCGAAGGCTCCTCGGCTGCGGGCCGAAAAAAAGCCGCCGCGCCCGTGGGAGGCACGGCGGCGATCGTCGTGTCCGGCTGCTGTCTGCGCCGAAGCGTCAGGCCTTGCGGACGAACTTCATGATAAGCGCGACGACGAACAGCACGAGGAAGATGAAGAACAGCACCTGTGCGATGCCCGCGGATGCGGATGCGATGCCCCCGAAGCCGAACACGGCGGCAACGATGGCGACGACGAAGAACAAAATGGCCCAGTAAAGCATGACAGGTTCCTCCGATGGGATGTCAGTCGGTTACGTGAAGATTAAAGCGTGGCGATCAAACCGTGGCGCGCGACGATTTCGGGCCGGCGATCAGCCAGATGATGAAGCCGAGGACCGGCAGGATGAGGACGAGCAGCGTCCACAGCACTTTCGAGCCGGTGCTGGCGCCCGAGCTGAGGATCGAGACGATGGCCCAGATGTCGAGCACGAGGATGATGAAGCCGCCAATGCCTGCGAATTCCATGATGAGGTCTCCTTTGCGTATCGGGTGCGGAAGACACAATCCACCTGAGCGGCGCCGCAGGGCCTCCGCCGGAGCACACCGCTCCGAGAGATCAGGTCTTCCACTGGTCTGTTGTCTCCGGAGGCGGTGCCGTCCGGTCATTCTGCACGGTTAACGCGCAATTGATGAAAATGGTTCCGCCGCGGCACCGCGCACTGCGGCACGCGCTCTTAGAACTTAAGAATTCCCTACCGGACCCGGATCGCCCAAGCTGAGGTCAGCCCTTCCCTTGGGGCAGTTCCCTTCAGGCCGCCTCTTCCGAACCCGGCCAAGGAAAACGGCGCCGCCCGGACCTCCCGGGCGGCGCCGCTCTCATTTCCGAAGACATCCGTGCGGGCGGATGGGGCCGCGTGGGCAGCGCTTCATGCCAGCGAGGGCAGCCAGAGCACGATGGACGGGAAGGCCACCAGCAGCCCGATGGTCACCGCGTCGGCGATGAAGAACGGCGTCACGCCCCGGAACACGTCCTGCACGCTGAGATCGGGCCGCACTCCCGCCACCACGAAGCAGTTGAGCCCGATGGGCGGCGTGATGAGGCAGAACTCTGCCATCTTCACCACGAGAATGCCAAACCAGATCGCGCACATCTCGCCCGACATGCCGAAGGTGCTTTCTGCCGCCGAGACGGTCTCGCCGCCATTGAGCGCCATCACCGCCGGGTAGACGACCGGCAGGGTCAGCAGCAGCATGCCGATGGCATCCATGAACATGCCCAGCACCGCATAGGCCAGCAGGATGCAGATCAGGATCATCATCGGCGGGTATTGCAGCGACGAGATCCAGTCGGCGAAGGCCGAAGGCAGGTCCGCGAAGCCGAGGAAGCGCACGTAGATCAGCACCCCCCAGATAATGGTGAAGATCATGATCGACAGCTTCGCCGTCTCGATCAGCGCGTCCTTCAGCTCGGCCCCTCGCATCCCGTGCAACAGCGCCATCAGGAAGACGATGAACGCTCCCACCGCGCCGCCCTCGGTCGGCGTGCCCCAGGCGTCGCCGAACGGGTTGTACACGAAGAAGATGATGATCACGACCACCGCCACGATGGGCAGCGCCGGCGGCAGCGCGGCAAAGCGCTGGCCCCATGTGAAGCCCCGCACCGGCGGCCCGAATCCCTTGATGGTCAGCGCGAGGCCGATGATCAGCGTGCCGTAGACCACCGCCGAGAAAGCGCCGGGGATGAAGCCCGCCAGCAGCAGCTTGCCCACATCCTGCTCGACGATGATGGCGTAGATGACGAGGATTGCCGAGGGCGGGATCAGCGAGGCCAGCGTGCCGCCGGCCGCCACCACGCCCGCCGCGAAGCGCTTGTCGTAGCCGATCTTGAGCATCTCGGGGATGGCGATGCGGGCGAAGACCGCCGAGGTCGCGACCGAGGCGCCGGACACCGCCGCGAAGCCCGCCGTGGCGAACACGGTCGAGACCGCGAGACCGCCCGGCACCCACGCCATCCAGCGCTTGGCCGCCTCGAAGAGCGCCTTGGTGAGCCCGGCGTAATAGGCCAGGTAGCCGATCAGGATGAAGGTCGGGATCAGGCTCAGCGCCTGGTTGGCGACCTTGCCATGCGGGATCTGCCCGGCGGTCTTGACCGCAACGCCGATCGCCCAGCCCAGCATCTCGGGATCGTAGCTGCGCTTGTCCCAGAAGATCCAGACCAGCCCTACAAGCCCGGCAAGCCCCGCGGCAAAGGCCACGCGCATGCCCAGCACCACCATCACCAGCATCCCGCCGGTGACCCACAGGCCGATTTCAATCGTGTCCATCAGTCGTCATGCCCCTGGATATGCGCGGCTTCCTCGGCCGCCTGTTCCGCGACGCTCTGCACCAGCGGCACCGCCACCGGATGCTCGAGCCCCATCACCAGCGCCCGTGTGTAGCCCCAGAGTTGCAGCAGCAGCCGCAGGCTCATCACGGTGAACGCCACCGGCACGATCAGCTTGGCCGGCCACAGCGGCAGGCCGATGTCGATGGTGCTGTCGCGCGACCACATTGGCCGCGTCATGTCGAAGCTGCGGTCGAAATGCGCCCAAGAGCCCCAGACCAGCGCCACGATCAGCACAAGGATCCCGAAGGTGGTCAGCCATTCCGCGGCCCAGAGCGCCCTGCCCCGGAGCTTGCCCACGACAATATCCATGCGGATGTGACCGCCCTGCCGCTGCACGTAGGAAATGCCGAGGATCGCGATCAGCGGCATCGCCGTCTCGATCCAGTCGACATAGCCGCGCAGCGGCTCGTTGAAGAGATTGCGCCCGCTCACCGAGACCACGGCGAGCATCATCAGAGCAAAGGCCCCAAGGCCCGAGAGGAAGGCAAACACCGTTTCGAGCTTCAGCAATCCGCGGTCGAGACGGCTGAGCGTGGATGTGTCGCTCAGCACGGCGGAGGAACCAGCCATCGCAGCACCTTTCAGAAGTGAGAGGCCCCCGGATCGGCGACCCGGGGGCGACAGGAGCACCCCGTCGGACGGGGCGGATCGGCTCAGTTCGACGCGCGCGTCTCTTCGAGCGTGTCGTTCACCAGATCATAGAGCTCCTGCCCCGGCAGGCCCTGCGAGGTCATGTCGTCGATCCACTGCTGGTGGATCGGCATGGCGACCTCCTTGAACTCGGCCAGTTGCGCGTCCGAGATCATCACCTTCTCGACGTCTTTCTCGGCCAGCACCTCGTCCCAGCGCGCCAGCAGCTCGCCGTAGTTCTCGAGATAGTAGTCGATGGCCTCCGGCACCGAGCTGTCGAGCGCCTCGCGTTCTTCATCCGAGAGTGCGTCATAGGCGTCGATGTTCACCACCACCGGGCAGTTCACCGTGCCGGGGTTGAGGTTGGCGGTCCACCAGTCGGCCTCGTTGATGGTGCCGAACGAAAGATGCGCGTGCTGCGCGAAGGCCACGGTGTCGACGACGCCGGATTCCATCGCCTGGTAGGCCTCGGACGAGGTCACCGAGGTGGGCACGCCGCCCACCGCCTCGAAGGCGCGGCCCAGCCCGCCGGTGGCGCGCACACGCATGCCGTCGAACTTCGAAAGCTCGTCGCGCGGCTCGCCGGTGCCGACGAGGTTGTATTGCGGCATGGGGCTGGTCATCAGCATGCGCGCGTTCCACTGCGCCATCTCGTCGGCCACCGCCGGATGGTCGTAGACCGCGTGGCTCACCGCCACCTCCTCGTCGAGATTGGAGACACCGAGGAAGGGAAGCTCGAGAACGGTGATCGCGCGGTTCTTATCAGCGTGGTAGCCGGCGCAGAACTGGGCAACCTCGAAGGCGCCGATCGAGATGCCGTCGAGATTTTCGGTGTTCTTGGACAGGCCGCCATACGAGATGTTCATGGTGAACTCGCCGTTCGTCTTCTCCTCGACCAGCTCTGCAAGCTTGTGCAGATGCTCGGTGAAGGCGCGGCGCTTGCCCCAGACCGACACGTTCCATTCGGTCGCCATCGCCTCGGTGGCGAAGGCAAGGGTCAGCGCGGAGACGCAGAGCGTCATCGTGGTCTTCTTCATTTGGTATTTTCCTCCCGTTGGTCGGCGGCCCTCCAGCCGCCTTGGCGCGGGAGGTTAGAGCATCAAGCGCATGACGCAAGCCGATTGGCCGACTCGATCCGTGCGCTGTGGCCCCGGCTTCCGGTCCAGATCTGTATGCAAAGGCATACAGGAACAATTTGTCACACCCTATGGGCGAACCGATCCGGCGCGCTCTTGCTGAAACATGCTTTACATAGGGTCAACACGAGCCCGTTGAAACTAGGGCAAATTCCTTGAGTTTTGCGAAGTAATTTACAGCAAGCCTCGCGCTAACGAAAATATTTTACAAATAAAAGCTGTGTTTTCTGTTACTTATTTATTTCTTTTCGGTCTCGCGTATGATCGGCACAGGGATGGGAAATGCCGCAGTGCGGCGTTCTGGAAATACGGATCTAGGGAGGATCTCCATGAAAGACGATGCCCAAACCGCCGCTGCCGGCACCTACCCGCCTTCGTCCGACTTCGTGTCTAACGCACATGTGGACGCTGCCAAGTATGACGAGATGTATGCCCGCTCGATCAGCGACCCGGAGGGGTTCTGGGCCGACGAGGCACAGCGGCTCGACTGGATGGCCCGGCCGACCAGGATCAAG
>Ga0115012_10000299_pt1 | contig 28465 bp, 23 predicted proteins | sample TroAtlMetagenome_FD_88706 | JGI IMG/M metagenome (GOLD analysis project Ga0115012, IMG submission 88706) | Marine eukaryotic phytoplankton communities from Atlantic Ocean - Tropical Atlantic ANT10 Metagenome | ecosystem: Environmental > Aquatic > Marine > Oceanic | place: Tropical Atlantic...
GGTATTCACGTTGTTGGCTGTTATACTCATTGGCAATTTGAAATACATCGATAAAGTTGTCTCATCAATGATTTTACCAGATTTTAGTAAAGCGAAAGTGCTTATTGTAGGTGACCTAATGTTGGACCGCTATTGGAGCGGTGGTACAGGTCGTATTTCCCCTGAAGCCCCTGTACCCGTTGTAAATGTGCAGTCCTCTGAAGATCGCCCCGGCGGCGCGGCAAATGTGGCGGTGAATGTGGCTACCCTTGGTGCTAAAGTCACCTTGCTCGGTATGTGCGGTAACGATGAAAATGCCAAACTATTACGTGAGCGCTTAGAGTCTTATGATATCGATTGCCAGTTTTTCGCTGTCGAAGGCCAAGACACAATAACCAAGCTTCGTGTGATGAGCAGAAATCAGCAATTGCTTCGACTTGATTTCGAAAAGAGCTTTGCTGATTCAGATAAATCTGAACTAGAAAACGCATTTGATGGCGCCCTTGATGATGTTGATATTGTTATATTGTCTGACTACGCCAAGGGATGTTTAAGCAACCCTCAAGCACTTATTCAAGCAGCTAAAGCAAAAGGTAAGCGAGTGATTGTCGACCCTAAAGGGAGTGATTTCACTAAATATGCTAATGCCACGCTAATTACGCCGAATCTGGAAGAGTTGAATCATGTAGTCGGTGAATCTAGTTCTGAAAAGTCATTGGTTGAAAATGCACAACGGGTCAAATCTGATTTGCAGTTAAATGCTTTACTACTGACCCGTTCTGAACAAGGTATGACCTTGTTTGAAGGCAATAACGCGGAGTTTCATTTGCCGGCGAAAGCCAAAGAAGTGTATGACGTCACGGGTGCCGGCGATACCGTGGTATCAACATTAGCTGTGGCGTTAGCAAGCAAATTGCCTCTACAGGCCGCTTGTGTGTTGGCCAATTTAGCCGCCAGTGTAGTCGTAGGAAAATTAGGTACGTCTACCGTCACCAATACTGAATTGGCGCTAGCCTTAGGTGAACAATCTGTTCATTTAGATGGCGGTGTAATGACCGAAGATCAGCTTGAGATGGCGATGGCTGCGGCGAAAGCTAGGGGAGAACGTATTGTAATGACTAACGGCTGTTTCGATATTCTCCATTCCGGCCATGTGGCGTATTTAGAAGAAGCTGCATTGTTAGGCGACAGATTAATCGTTGCGGTAAATACTGATGCGTCTGTCACCAAACTTAAAGGCCCTGGACGACCTGTAAACAATACAAGTCGCCGTATGGCCGTGTTAGCGGGTTTAAGTGCCGTGGATTGGGTTGTGCCCTTCACTGAAGATACGCCGCAGCGGTTAATTGCCTCGTTATTACCAGATATATTGGTGAAAGGGGGCGATTATAAAATTGATGAAATTGCTGGCGGCAAAGAAGTCATTGCCAACGGCGGTGAGGTGCAGGTGTTAACGTTTGAAGATGGCGTTTCGACCACCGGAATCATAGAGCGTATAACACGTAATAAGCTAACCTAGCGTTTCGACGTTATTTAAATTTATATCTCAGTAAATGTAGTCGTTTGCTAGCCACATCACTTAATTGGTGAGCTAGCAACATAAGCAGTTTTTTAAACGGATACGAGCATGTACGAAAGTTACTACGGACTTAACGCAAAACCTTTTCAGTTAACACCAGACCCTGGTTTCTTTTTTGCTAGTAAGTGGCATAAACGCGCCATGTCATACCTTCAATATGGGCTGTCTCAGGCCGAAGGTTTTATTGTCATTACGGGTGATATAGGTACAGGGAAAACTACTGTCGCAAATAGTTTATTGGCTGAAATTCAAGACGATATTTTCGCAGCTCAAATCGTAACGCCGAAGCTGTCTCCTGATGAACTGGTTAAAATGGTGGCCTCAAAGTTTGATATAAATACGGACGGAAGAAGCAAAGCTGAAATTTTAAAGATGCTTGAGGTGTTCTTGTACGACTTGAGCACCCAAGGCCGCCGTGCACTACTGCTTGTTGATGAAGCGCAGAACTTACCGCTAGAATCGATAGAAGAGCTACGTATGCTGTCTAATTTTCAACTTAATGGTAAGCCGTTAATTCAAAGCTTTTTACTAGGGCAAGAAGAACTACAGCCCATTTTGCGTGCCCCTAACATGGAGCAGTTCAGACAGCGAATTGTGGCTTCATGCCATTTAGCGCCGCTCACCTTAGATGAGTGCAAAGAATATATCGAATATCGCTTACATCATGCTGGCTGGAATGGCGAAGATTTGTTTTCAGAAGGGGCGTATGAGCGCATTTATCAGTTTACTCGCGGTGTGCCTCGTAAAATAAATACGCTGATGGATCGCATCATGCTGTTCGGCTTTCTTGAAGAACTTAAAAGCTTTGATGAAGACGCCGTTAAAGAAGTGATAGATGAAGTTAAAGCAGAAATGTTTGAGCCAGAGAGTGGGGTGGGTCATTCAACATCCCAAACCCAAGATTATGCAGGGCACCCTGAAAGCAGAGCTATTATGACACCAGGCGGTAATGTCATACGAGATAGTAAGTACTATCTTGATATGTTGGCAGAGTTGGTAGATGCGCTCGATGACGCAATATCTCATAAAGTTAAAATGACGCAGTATGTAGATAAACTAATGAAGAAAAAGTTTAAAACTTACGTAAGGCTGAAGAGTACGGATAAGAGTGATACCCAGTAAAGAGTCATTTACTGCCCCCCATTTACTGAGATTCCATATTACTGATAGGTGTAGGTAACTGAAAGCGTTATTCGCCTATCGGTGTAATCGCTGCCGTAAAGACCCCCACCAAACGACAAATCTCCGCTCTTATCTAAATAGCTTACGTCCAAGCTTGTTACTAAGTGCTTCCCGAAGCTTCTATCTAGACCCAAGGTCGCATTTAAGTTATCACTGCTGCCGTCATAAGTGTTGTCTTCAGACTGTCCATCAATTCTGGCAAAGCTTAAAGATGTGTTTAGATTGGTATATGAACCTAATTTATAAGACAGTGTGGTAGTCATTGAGAGCGTACGCTGAAGCCTGTCTTCATCTAAATAATCGTTTTCAGAATATAGCCACGAAACGCCTAGATTTACTCTTGAAAAATCGTAGCCCATTTGGAAATTAGTGCGCTTCTGGAGAATGATTCGGTCGTCGAAATCCAAATTTTGGGAATTCAACTCAACAAATTGTTCATCAGCGGAAGGTGAATAACTCAGACTTGCCGGTTGAAAACAACTTGCGATAGATGTTGCTCCTACAGGGCATACAAAAACCCCCAAATTTTCAGGGTTTGATAACAAGCGAGAGGTATTAGTAACATCTTCACTATAAGAAAGCGAAGACCTAAAATGTTTTGAGTTATAGCTCATATTGGCAGAAGCAGAGTCACCGTAGAATCGACGACCATAGCTGCCACCTATTTCAGTACGTGAACTTAATGCCCACAACAAATCGAGCCCGACAAAGGTCTCGTCATCATCTTCACTGGTATCAGAATCACTTCTGTTTATCGTAAGTGCAATATATCTATTTTCAGCTTGACGATAAGTCAGTCCTGCGCCATAGGAATTAAACTCACGAGTTATACTATTAGTATCGGTTCTATCTGAGATCTGATTCGCTTCATGAGTAGCTGTTAACCGAATAGCCCATTTTTGCAGAACACGAAAGTCGGTAAAAGCTTCAGCAGACCGCGTTATGAAGTCTCCACGAGATGATTGGTTGCTAGCTGTATTTTGGTATGAACCCGTTACTTCCCATATTAAGTATCTAGCATATTCCCCATTAGTTAGTGAGCCATATAACTGGTATGAGTCATTGTCGAGAGGGGTATCATTCGCAGACGTGGATTCAGAGGCGACATCTGAATATGATGCACTCCCTTGAGCATTTACCCAATTGTTGTTCTCGATAAGAAGTGACGATGAAAGTGTGTTATTGCGAGTTTTTGCTAAGCTGTTCGAATTTGTGAGGAAATCAGAAACTAAAAAGCTACTTGAGTCTCCATTTCGATAATTTAGTGCGCCGGTCGCTTGGAAAACCAACGCTCTTCCAATAGGTGCCCATTGCGCGGAATAACTATATTCTGCGTAGTCTTGAGTTTGGCCAATATCGTCGTTGTCACGTTCTAAATGCGTCAGTGTGCCCGACCACAGCCCACTAAAAGTACGAGTTTGATATGTGGCATTTACTTGAGGTATTACTGAGAAAGTGGTGAGTGACAGCGTATCTTCATCCTGCCTCTCTACTTCTTGGAAAATACTCTTCCCTTGCGCGGAACCAGTTATATCGAGCTCAGCGTAAACACAAGGCGACAGTGCACCGAGACCAATCGCCAAATATGCTTTTCTTGATATGTTTCTGTGCACGACCTTGCGGAACTTAGTCTTTACGCTCAGAGTAGTAATATCCATAATATCCGCTTCCATCGGTGTCATAGTGCACTGACTTGTTAACCACAAATCCAATTGCCATATCAGGGTTCAATCGTTCTACAGACATTTTAACGTCGTTAAGTTTCGCTTTACCTTCTTCCACGACAACTACTGCTTGACCTGCAAAATTAGCTAAAATAGCGCTTTCATTAATACCAATTAGCGGAGGCGTGTCAAATATCACAATTCGGTCAGGATAACGGTTGGCAAATTCATCAACCGTTTCATGCATTTTATGACTAGCAAGCATCTCCGTAGAAAGGTGATGCGATCGACCCGCAGGGATAATTTTCAACTTGTCGATGTTGGTGGAATACAGCACTTCTGAAATATCGTCGACCTCACCAATAAGATACTCCATTAATCCCTTACGCCTCTCTAAACCTAATGTGTTTAGCACGTTCGGTTTTAGCACATCCGCGTCTACTAATAGTACGGTTTTATCCTGCTCTGCAGCAATACTCAACGCGAGGTTTGTCGCAGTAAATGTTTTACCTTCAGAAGGGCGACTGCTTGTAACCATTATAATATTAGGGTTATGAAGGGTTTTAGCGAGTGGGCCAAAAGCGTTAGCGAGTAATTTCCGCTTAATCTCTCGGTACTCTTCGTTAATTTGTCTGCGCTCACCAGATAGAGAGATATGACCATTGTCACTTAGTCTCTCTAGATTAATCTTAAAACCGCTCTTGGGAGATTTGGTCTCTGGCTTAGCAACGTCATTAGGTTCAAGTTGAGGCTCGGTAACGTTATTGCTCGCGCTTTCCTGATTCGAGCTGTTTGCTAAAGCGTTTTTCTGTTTTTGTTTTAACAATGCTTTTTCAATTGTATTAGACATTAGAAAAACCTCTCGATTAAATTAATATTCATCACTTCTGCAGCCACTAATATACCATATTGCAGCAGAATCATCCCGCAGGACAAAGCGAAGATTAATAATCTAAATTTGTTCTTTTTCTGAATGTTGACAATATTTAAATGGCTTACCGTTCCCCATATTGGGTAGTCTGAGAGACTGTTTAATTGCTTAGGTCTTATCAATATCGGAGAAAGCTGGCTTACTAGAAACGCTACACCTACTCCAGAACCAAACCCTGCAAGTAATACTGCAGTGTAAAGGATTAGTCTATTTGGACCTGACGGTGAACTGGCGGCAAGAGGCGGCTCTATGATACGAAACTGAAGTTCTTCAGCAGAAACTTCTGCCCGTCTTGAAAGGCCTGCGGCTTCTCTTCTTGACAATAACTCTTCGTATTTCTTTTTCGTTATTCCATAGTCCCTATTAAGCGCTGAGGACTCCGCTTCAATCTGCGGTATTAAGTCGACTTTAGATTCAAGCTCCGCAATTTTATTTTGTAAATCTGTCTCTTTTACTTCTAATGAGGCAACCTCACTTTGAAGTTTACTCATTTCTAGTCGGATTTCTTGAGTTAGCTCGTTAAGAGGTAATTGGTCTTCTTCGTCAACACTTGAAAGAAATGCCTCAATCTCTCGCTGACGAGACTTCTCTAAGCTAGATAGGAGCAATTGAGATTCAACTACATCAGGGTGTTTATCTGTGAACCTAAGTTGAAGGCGGTCTAAGTCTTCCTCTAATTTTCTGATTCGATCGTCATATCGAGTTTTTAAGCCGGAGTTTTCTTGATTAGTTACCGCAAAACTATCTTTTGCTGATGTTTTCTTTATCTGCGACTTCAATGAGTCAACTTGTTGTTTAGTCTGTTTGATGCTTAAACGAGTTAACTCAAGTTCCGCATTAAGACCTTGGAGGCTGCTATAATAAGTGCCTGAAAGGGGGAGAATATTATTATACTGACGTTTAAATTGGGCAAGTCGTTGTTCAGATTCACCTAGTCGGCTTTCATATTCAGCAATTTGCTCTTCTAAAAAACGTCCTGCAGTATCAGTGTCCCGGCGGTTGTTTCCTAATGAGCCTTCCACAAAAAGGTCTAACGTCTCTTGTACAACCCTTTGTGCGGTAATTGCGTTGGCATTAGCAAATGAGATGTTATAGATGTTGTCCCTGCCAGCTGAACGTAAATCAATTGATGAAGAAAGTTGGGTTACTAAATCTTCAAATTCTCTTTCTGAATTAGTGGTAATATCTAAATCACTCTCTCGAGCTATGGTTTCAACGTTAGTTCTACTTAGTAACGTCCTGGCCATCATTTTGACTTCTTGATCTGGGTCAGACTGAATAGCGAGACCTTTCAGCAGAGGTTGAAGAACCGAACGGGTGTCAACATAGACTTTTGCGGTAGAGGTGTACTGATCCGGCAAATTGGCAACCATAAAGAAGCCAATTGGGCAAATTATCCACGACATAATTATGACATGGCGTTTCTTAATCCAAATCCCTTTTAGTAGATCTAAAAATTGGAGTAAGGTTTGTTGTAAATCCTGCATTTAAATGTTCCGTTTACTACTTAGAACTAAAACCAAGCTTCTGGAATAATAATTATATCGCCTGGGAGAATGTCTACATTTTGTTGAATGTCACCGCTTCGAATTAAGTCGTCAATGCTTAGGGCAAATGTGGATTGCTGTCCATTGATTACGCGAACTAATTTTGCATTATTACCGTCAGCAAACTCCGTTAATCCGCCAACAGCTATCATTAAATCGAGCAAAGTCATGTGTTCGGTATAACTTACCGCACTTGGGTTAGTGGCTTCACCGATAACTCTAACTTGTTCACTAAGAGGACCAGAGAAATTATTTACACTCACGGTAACTCGAGGGTTGTTTATGTAAATTGATAACTGTTCTTCAATTTCGCGAGCGAGCATAGACGGCGTTCGTCCTGCTACATCGATATCCTCGACAAGTGAAGTAGTTACTTTCCCATCAGGTCTAACAATAAACTGACCGGACACTTCAGGATTACGCCAAACAAAAATAGTTAGCGAGTCGCCAGGACCGATTAGATATTGGTATTCATTTACATCGGTTGTTAATGATGCTCTGGTGGTAGCTTGGGGGAGAGTTGAAGTATTCGAGCACCCAACAAGTATTGAAACTAGTAAAAATGCAAAGCTTAAATGCATGTTTTTTAAACGAAACATAAGAGATCATCCTACACTCATTATGGTTAAATTGTTGCTTTCGGTGTTTACCCTACGGCAAATCTCACTATAATGCCAATAACAATTCTAGTCTATTAGAATAAATCCCTCTATGATAGGGATTAGTTCGTAGTATTAAGGGGCCAGGGGTGGCAGTAAATAAGCGAAATCAAAATAAGCGCTCTAATATTCTTGTAGTGACAGAAGCGCTACTTATAGCTTATATGGGATATATTACGTACTTTATCCTTACACAAGTTGGGCTTGTTTCATCAGTTCCACCGGAAAAGCTAATCATTAACGTAGGGTTACTTACCGTTTCTATTCTTCTTTGCTCACTATCTGTGGGCTTGTATGAAGCAAAACTAAGGGAAACTTTTCGCGGGATTATAAGACGAATATTTGTCAGTGTTGGGTTAAGTTACTTTCTTGTTGAAATCATCAGTAGAGCGTTATTCGATGATCTGGTGATGGATGCTTATTTCCTGCCGGCTGCTGTATTTTCGATTATCATCACGCTGGTCATTTTTCGCTACTTTACTAACCGCTTGGGGCTTTTGGGTTTAGGCAAAGTTCGTATAGTTGTGTTGGGTGCAGGTGAGAGAGCATCAATTATTGAAAAGCGAATGCGTCGCGATGTTGATAGGATTGGTTTTGAAATGGTTGGGTTTGTGCCTATTCCCGGTGACAACCGAGAAGATGGTATTCGTAGGGAAAAAATCGTTCACATAAAGGTGGATGAGAACTTCCAGCAGTTTATTAATGACAATGATATTGAAGAAATTGTCATTGCGTGTGACCAGCGTCGCGGTACTTTGCCCGTTGAAGTTCTTTTTGAATGCCGCCTTCGCGGTATCGAGGTTACCGAATTACTCGACTTTATGGAAAGAGAGACTGGGCAAATTGTTGTAAACTTGATGTATCCAAGTTGGGTTATCTATTCAAATGGTTTCCAAAGCCAAAATTATCTAAGAGATGCACTGGATTACAGCCTTAACGCCATATTAGCGTTATTTGTGTTCATATTTGTATGGCCAATCATGCTGACTACTGCTCTCATAATCTATCTTGATGATGGTCGCCGCACAGGGGTATCCGTGTTTTACGCGCAAGAGCGAGTTGGCTTAAATGGGCAGTTGTTCAAAATACTAAAGTTTCGAAGTATGCGGCCTGATGCCGAAAAAGACGGTGCAAAATGGGCAAGTAAAAATGACGATCGAGTAACGCGAATTGGGCATTTTATTAGAAAATACCGCGTCGATGAATTGCCTCAGTTGCTAAACGTATTTAAAGGTGAAATGTCTTTCATTGGCCCTCGCCCAGAAAGACCTCAGTTTGTTGAGCAATTAGTGAAGGAAGTTCCCTATTATAATCAGCGACACAATGTAAAACCTGGATTGGCTGGGTGGGCTCAGCTCAACTATCCCTATGGTGCAAGTGTGGAAGATTCCATGGAGAAGCTAAAGTTCGACTTGTATTACGTTAAGCACCAAAGTCTTCTGCTAGATATACTTATACTTATCAGAACTGTTGAAGTGGTGTTGTTTGGTAAAGGCAGATAGACTTCAAGTATTCAAATAGGGATTAAGAGTATGCTAGCAAGGAATAGCCTAATTGCGTTTGTTACGATGGCTATGGTCATATTGAGTTGGGCGTTATTAAACTATCCCGTTATGAAGACGTTGTGGGATAATGGCTTTGACGACGGTACGTACTCTCACGCTTATTTAATCCCCGCTATTATTTTATATCTGATATACACTGCAGCTGAACAAGAAAAGTTGATTTTTAGAGCAAAAATTAATTATGGATGGTTAGCTGCAGGCATTATCGTTGGCGTTTTATTTTGGATAAGTGTTTGGTCGCAAATTAGTCTGTTGTATTGGTCGTTATCCCTCTCACTGCTTATTCTCTTGAGCTTACAAGTTTTTAGATTGAATTGGTCGCTCATATTTCCTCTCTCTTACCTCATCTTCATTTATCCCTTTTGGGGGGCATTCGCTGGCTTTTTTCAAGAACTCTCTGTGTTTATGGTTACGTTCATTATGTCATTTACGGATATTCCCGTTTTTGTAGAAAATGAATATGTCACCATTCCTGCAGGTGTATTTGAAATCGCAAGAGGGTGTAGTGGTTTGCGGTATATCATCGTATCGCTTGCGATTAGCTCACTGTACGTGTTTCTTTATCTTAGAACATTTAAAAGCGCGTTTATCTTCATAGTATTTGCAATCGCAGGGGCTTTAGTCACTAACTGGTTAAGAATAGTTTTTCTCATTCTAATTGGTGACTATACCAATATGGAAAGCTCTTTAATGACGGACCATAATAACTTTGGTTGGTATATTTATGTTCCAGTGGCATTAATTCAATTTTATCTGGGTGGCAAATTAGAGCAGGCAGACGAAAGAAAGCGTTTAAGCAATCCCACCACGAAAGTTGCAGCGGAAGAAGTAGCAGGAAACTTTCCTTTGAAGATTACTGGGGCGATAGCAATAGTAATGACGCTCTGCTTTTCATCATATGCCGCGCAAACTTCTATTCACAATACTATTGTTCTACCTGAGAATTGTGAGTCAAACTCTGAAAAGCTACACGATATTAATTTGGCCGTAGAAAACTACTCGTTCGTATGCAGTGATAGCAGTGTGGGCAATAACGAGCAGAGTCGTGTCTTTTATTTCAATGGCGAAGAATTAGATAATAAAGCAACATTTTACTTAAACACTGTAATACCTACCGACCACACATCCCTATCAAAAGAAGTGTCTGACAGAACTATTCAAGTAGTCAGTCGTGACAAGTTGGGTGGCTACTGGCTTATTAAATATACTTATGAAATCGAAGGGCAGCAGTTTTCTTCTGTACGAAGCTTTAAACTTGCTCGAATTAAAAGCGCATTAAATGGGGTAAATGCCCATCGTTTGGCGGTTACCATTACTAAATGCTCTGGTGATTGCTCCTTACTAAGTTCTACATCCGCACTAAGCTCTTCATATGCTGAGTCTTAAGTAATGGAAGCGCGCATTTTAGACTCAGAACAACAAATAGTAGACATCAAAGAGTCTTGGCAGAAGCTTTATAAACATGCAATAAACAGCAATGTTTTTCTAAGTTACGATTGGATCACGACGTGGCTAAATGTATTCAAAAATCATGTAACGGCGTTTTCAATCATATCTATATGGGATCTTGATGAGATCATATGTTTATTACCTCTTTACAAACGCGTAGGTGACAGTACCGGTACTTTTTGGTTCATAGGGAGTGGTGAACCAGAAACGGCAGAAGTATGTAGTGAAGGCCTCGATATGCTGTCAGTTAGTTCGTTTAATTCCGAGCTTAGTCAACTTCTCACAGAGGCGATTGACACTATTGGCCTAAAGAAGTTAGTAGTAACAAATTGCTCTAAAGATAGTCAAATTAAGTCAGTGTTTGATCAGCTAGGTTATAGGTATCTTAAAGAATTTAGAGGGAATCGATATTTTATTGATACCCTTGATAGCGAAACTAAGCTCGAGAAAAAAACAGCACGTTATGTCAAAGCCGCTGAAAAGCTTGGTATTACGTATCATTCTGTAAACAGTGTTTCTGATTTAGCGCGTACCTTTGATGAATTGAAGCATCTTCACAATATAAAATGGCGACAGCCAGATCACCCTTCCATTTTTGATAATACTTCTTTTAACCGCTTTCACACCAGTATTTTGCAAGCGCTATTAGTAAGTGAGAAATTATCTTTAATTGCGGTAAAAAAGGGTGAACAAACAATAGCGGTTAATTATTCAATTATCTCTGGCAATGACTTGGTGTTTTATCAAAGTGGAGTAGACACTTCCTTTAAACCCAATATTTCTCCCGGTATGCTTTTGCATTGCGCACAACTTCGACAGGCTCGCACTTTAAAACTAAAATATTATGATTTCTTACTATCCAAGCCTCCTACCTATAAGGAAGGCATTACAGAGCACAGCCAGCCTATTTACGGCTTCACTTTTCATAAAAGTAGTTTTACATTTTTCTTTCAGTGTTGGCGAAACGCTATCATGAAAATATTGAGTAACCTAAGAGTACAATTCTTAGGGGAGCGTCATGGTAAATAACAACAAGCAAATGAGTAGCAATACTGCAAATCATGCCTCGTTTGGGTTCTTTCTTCTTTCAATATATACCTTTTTACTGCTGGCTCGTCCTCATGAGTGGCCGTTATTTGATATTGAATTTCCACTTTTGAGAACATTTCTGATACTGACGTTTTTCTCCTATTTAGTGAGCTTTAGACCGAAAATTTGGAATATCCAATGTACCTTATTAATTCTACTGCTTTTCTCTATGTTGTTATCTGAGATTCGCGCCTTTCGCTATTTTAGCGACCTGAGTAAGTTAATAGAGTGGGTTAACGCCAACATTATTCCATTTATTCTCTACTTCAGCTTGCTAAGCACGATTAAACGGCAAAATGTGATTTTTTTCATATTCTTGAGCTCTGCTTTAATTATGGTTCAACACGCCTACAGTCAAATGCAAAGCCCGACAGGTCAGGGATGGGCTGAGTCGGTAGTTTATCGTTACGATGGCGGGGGGGAGTCGGTCCAGGCGCGGTTTGTCGGAAGCTTTAACGACCCCAATGATATGGGCATGTTTCTTGTCATGAATATTCCAGTTGCAGTGTACTTTCTGCTGACAGGCAAGGGGGTGATGACGAGGTTGTGCGCGTTGGCCTCAGTCTTAGCGCTATGTCTAGGGGTTTATTGGAGTGGCAGCAGAGGTTCTCTTTTAGGGCTTTTGAGCGTTTTCTTTTGTTTGTTCTACATAAAATTCGGTAAAGTTAAGGCAATAATCCTTGCATCAATTAGTATTCCAGGCGTACTCGTTGCGATGGGGACTTTCCGTAAAATCAGTAAGGATGATGAAAGTGCGAGTCAACGTTTGACGGCATGGTATGAGGGTATTCAAATGCTTAAGCATAGGCCCTTGTTTGGCTTCGGCAAAGAACGTTTTTTAGAATATCACTCGAAGGTCGCACATAATACCTATGTCACGGTAATGGCTGAACTTGGAATATTTGGATATATAATGTGGGCGATGTTTATGATTACCGCCCTTTACATGCTTTTAAGTGTTATGAAATGCGAAAATGTTAGCCCTGGTCATGAAGAGGCGCTTAAAAAAGAGCAAGTCTTAAGTCAGTATTTACTGGTTGCACTTATTGGCTATGCTGTCACCGCGTTTTTTATAAGCCGTAGTTATATAATGGTCGTTTATATATTCGTCGCGATGACAGCCGCTATGTATTATCGCGTTGGAAAAATTACGCCACTTACACTCAATGGCGGCATAATTAAAAAAATTTGCGGGTTAGCGGTCATTAGCTTAGGAGCGCTTTACCTAGTCATTAGAATATTGCTATCACTGTAACTGTAGATGAGAACAATCAATTGAACCAACTAAAAGCTAGTGTCATTGTTGCTATGTACAACGGTGAAGCAACCGTAGAAAAGACGCTTATAAGTTTATTAGCTCAATCCTATGAAAACTTTGAAATTATTATAGTGGACGACGGCTCCACAGATTCATCAAAAGATGTTGTAGATAAATATATTGATAACCCGAGAGTTCGATATGTTTTCAAAGAGAATGGTGGGGTAGCAGCCGCGAGAAACGTAGGTATTGAGCATGCAGTAGGCGATATAGTTGGCTTTTGTGATCAGGATGATTTATGGAAGCCAAATAAGCTTGAAATGCAAATGAAAATGTTCGAGCAACACCCTGATGTCGGCGTTGTTTATAGCTGGATTGAAGTTGATAGAAACGGTGATTTTAGTATTAGTAAGCCGTGCTTTGAAGGTGATTGTTTCGAAGCCTTACTGATGCAGAATTTCATATCGTGTTGCACTGGAATGGCTAGGCGCAGTTTACTGCTTCAAATAGGAGGCTTTGATGAAAGCCGAGAATTGCATGGTGTAGACGATCGTCATGTGTGGCTTCGCTTAGCACGAATTACGCGCTTCGGCGTAGTGAATGAACCCTTGGCGACTTACGTAATCCATGGTGCCAACTATTCGTTAAATGAGGCCAAAATGCTTACTGCAGATTTAATCTGCATAAGTAAAATATCCTCAATTAGCGATTTGTCTGCACAAGAGAAAGCATGGTGCAAAGAAGCTGAATACCGGGTTTTTCGGCACTATGCGAGCAATTTTTTCTACATCAACGAGCTTAACGAATGTGCTTCTTGCTATTTGAATTCATGGAAGCTTAAAAAATACAGAGTTGATTTATTGATTGCATCCTTGATTCTGAAAGTGACGCCTCGCTCATTTTTGGTGTCCATTAAAAGAACGAGAAAAAGAATCAAAGGTGAAATGGTATGAAACCAAATGCGATTGTAGTGGTAGGCATGCACAGAAGTGGAACCTCGGCAGTATCGGGGCTTCTTTCCGAACTCGGTGTTTTTATGGGAAGTTCTTTGTTTGCACCGCAAAAAGGGGTCAACGAAAAAGGCTTTTTCGAAAACTCCTTACTTGTGGATCTTAATGACAGACTTTTAGACGAGCAATTATTGTCTTGGGACCACCCGTTAGCGCTTTGCATCGACCCTGAAATAGCTAAATCTTTAGCTGGGTATAGCGCTCAAGCTCAACATCTTTTAGATAAAGATTATGCAAAAAAGACCCTTTGGGGTATGAAAGACCCAAGAACCACTTTGCTATTGCCTTTCTGGAGAGAGGTGCTCGAAAGCAGAGGAATCAAAATTAACTTTGTTTTGATGTTACGTTCACCAATGGAAGTTCATGGCTCTCTTAAAAAACGAGATGGGTTTTCTATCAATAAATCTATGCATCTTTGGCTAAACTATACGCTTTCTGGTTACATCGGCGCAAAAGGGCTGAATCCTTTTATCCTCAAGTATCAAGACTTGTTGAATTCTCCAGACGATTCAGCAAGAAAAATATTTGAACACTTCGAAATATCTGTTGGCCAAAATCCTCAAAAACAAAGTTTTATAGATAAGAAATTAAAGAATCAACAGGCAGTAGAAGTTCCTGATGAGCCTCTCGTTAAACTTGCGATGGATGTCTATGAAACACTCAGTAGTGACGTGGTCGATGAAGTTCGACTATCTGAGTCAGTCAATGAATATAAAGCTTATTTAGCATCTTTGTCCGGCGTTCTTTCAGAGCATTTGAGTGCGGTTAAAACTGAAGAGGTTTATTTTAAACGTCACTTTTTAGACGCTTATGAGTCGATTTGGTGGAAACTAAGCTGGCCACTCAAAAAAGTTGAATCGTTTTTAAGAACAAAATATTGAGAAGGCCTGCTATGGAAAAAGTCACCATCGCTATTATTACTTGTAAAAGGCCTATTTGGTTAGCCCGATTACTCGATGCTCTACAGGAACAGGTATTCACAGAAAGTATAGTACCCTCTATTTTAGTAGTCGATAACGCTTGTGATGAAGAGACAAAGGAAGTTGTAGAGCAACGCCGCTCTGGTTGTATACCAATTCATTATGATGTTGAAAAACAGGCTGGCATTGTATACGCCCGTAACAAGTGTGTATCTATCACAACTTCTATGAATAGTGATTACTTGATATTCATTGATGACGATGAATGGCCAAAAGATAACACTTGGGCTTCAGATTTAGTTTTAAGTGCGAAAAGGTACACAGCAGATATCGTGACAAGCCATGTCATTTCAGTGGACGAAGCTGGTAAACAAAACTGGGCGACTGAAATTCTTTACCCTGCACCAGACCAAAGCGAAGGACAGGAAATAAGTGTTTTTTACACCAATAACTTGCTTTTAAGTAAACGCGTACTGGTAGAGATGTCGCCCTGTTTTGATGAGCGTTTTGCGATGACTGGCGCAAGTGATTATCATTTTGCACTTAAATGCACCCATGCAGGATTTAAGTGTATCTACACAGATGCGCCAGTTGTTGAAGAAATGCCTTCAAGCCGAAAAAATATAAAGTGGTTTTGTCGTCGTGGATTTCGTTCGGGTATAGGCTTTACACGTTCGCATATTTTTGAGGAATCGCTTATCAAAGCGGTGTTGAAGAGCCTTGTTTATTCACTCGTCCGCGTTTTGCGAGGTGTTCTGCTTATATTGAAGTCTTTATTGAAGCGAAATAAAGGTAGCCTTGTTGATGGATTGTTTAGAGTGTGTTCTGGCGTTGGCACTTTTATGGGGCTATTCGGCGTTAAGCACGATGAATACAAAAAAATTCATGGGAAATGAGCCGTGTGCGACATCGTTACGCCGATAATTCTTGACCCGAAACACCATTAAAACAGCCACTATAAATATCGGAACCGAAAATAATGATTCTTGCTTTATGTCGCGCAGTTAGCATACTCCTGCTTTGTATTGTATTCGTGGTCAGTTGCGCCTTTATCTTTAATATAGAATTATTTGATATCTTTTATTTTATCGATTTTTTACCTGACTACGTTTTATTTTTATTGTGTGTTCCAGCGTTAATTTTTCTTGGGAAGTCAAAACAATTTCTTGTTCCCTTAGCATTAGTTGCCATATTCTTTGCTTCACCTTTTAACCTCTCTTTATTCAATAGCGAGGTTGGCGCAGCGACAAATCATGAGAACCAGCTCTCAATTGCATCATACAATGTTGCTCAACGTGTAGAGAAAGAAAGACTATACAATTGGTTCGTGGAACAAGATTTAGATATCCTTTTTATTCAAGAGGCATCGCGCCTAGGTCAGTTCAATGTAGGTGAATATGAGGGTATCTATACTAATTGCGTTCAGCGCTTGTGCATATTGTCGCGTTTTGCGCTTGAAGAGCTAGATAGTCTTGATAGGAAACCTTTAGGCGGATGGGGTAGGTTTGTGTCATTACACAAGGTAGAAATCGAAGGGGAATCTGTTCTTCTAGCAAATGTTCATTTTGCATCAATATCTAATTTTGGGTATCGCTTTACTACGTTAAAGGGTTTTGAATCAAAGGTGTCTTTGTTTAAAGAGGCAAAGGCCGTTGAGTTTGGTCTAGTTAAGGCTTTGGTAAATAAGTGGTCTACCAACGATGCAGTCATCATAGCAGGGGATTTTAATATCACTGATAGAAACGCCCAATATGAACACTATTGGGGCGAATTAGACAACCTTTTTGCCGTCAGCGGTAACGGATACGGTTCAACCCGTAAAAGTAGGCTGGTAAGCCCGCGTATAGACCATTTACTGGTAACTAAAGCGTTTACACCTATTTATTCCGAGATAGGTGATGATTTGGGAAGTGACCATTTGCCAATCCTAGGTACCATAGTCTTGGAGGGAACCGAGAGTGAATAAGCTTAAATGTACTGTCTATGCTGATAATAACTCGAATCATTTACAGCAAATCTATACAGGGCTTACAATGCTGCATCGAAAGGGCACACTCAAAGTATCGATGCGAGTAGGTAAAGATGCTAGGAAAAGCACGGTGCCGTTCAGCGTGCAGCCTAATATACTGCACATAGAACTAGCTGGTAAAAAGTTGTGCTTTGATACATCTGATAGTGCTGCAATTGACCTCGAAGCGTACGCGCTTACTGATCATTATTTTAAACGTAGTTTTAACCCATCTTTAGAGCCCCACAATTATCACAAGAATGTTTATCCGTATGGACTAAATTACTTGGTGTATCCAGATGGATTTGATCCTTTCGGATTTAAACGTTGTGCGCTTTTTTACAGTACGAAAGAGTGGAAAAAAGAGTTAATAAAGCAAGCTGACTTTCTAGGGAAGTTACACTTCAAAGCATCAGTTTCTAATATTTATTCTCCTCCGGTTTTCAGGGAGGAACCAAAAGTACTTTTTTTAGCCCGCCTTTGGGATACTCAGAGCGACAGTTATTTCCAAATTAGTGAACAGCAAAAAGCTCAGAGAGAAGAGATTAATACACAGCGTGCTAAGTGTATTGAGCTTTTAAGAGATAAATTTGGGAGCCGATTTACCGGAGGGTTAATTGCTACGGATTTCGCAGTAAAGCAACATCCTGAATTAGTGGTTGATAACACCGGCCTAACGACGAAAAGTAATTACCTGCATACAGTGAAGTCTCATGATATATGTATTGCGTCTACAGGCCTTCACGGCTCTATAGGGTGGAAGTTTGGCGAGTACGTCGCGATGTCTAAATCAATTGTTGCAGAAAGAAACTTAAATTATGTTCCTAACTTATCTGAGGGGAATCACTATTTATCGTTTACCACTGCACAAGAGTGTGTTGATCAAGCTATTAGGTTAGATGTAGGCACAGATACTAGATTTAAAATGATGGAAGAGAATCATAGTTATTATAAGTCTAATTTAAGACCAGATGCCCTTTTAATGAAATGTTTTGAACAAGTGCTTTAGATAGATATAGCGTAAACCTAAGGCTTTTTAAATTAAATAAACGACAGTAGACTCCTGCGTTTGTAAATAATAAATCTCCAAGGAATTGGTGCGTGAACAATATTATTCCAAGAACTAACCATTTTATTTGGATACGATATCTTGCTGCTTTCTCGATTGTATTCTCACATTCCAAGCAGTTTGATACTGCGCCGCAGTCCTATATCGACGTAGTAGGTACACTAACGTGGTTCGTGCCAGGTGTTCCAATACTGTTCTTTATCAGTGGTTTTTTGATATCCCTAAGTTCATCAAACAGTCAATCACTAACCGCCTTTTTTGTAAAAAGAATCCTGCGTGTTTATCCACCTTTATGGGCCTCTTTTAGTGTCAGCGTGGTTTTAATATTTTCATTAGGCATGGTCGAGTTACACGGCGATGACTGGCTCAAGTTCCTTATGTGGAGTATAGGGCAAGTTACCGTAGTGTTTTTCTACCATCCTGACTTTCTTAGTCATGTAGGTACAGGTGTATTGAACGGTAGCTTGTGGGTTATTCCCGTTATTCTTCAATTTTATCTCGGCCTTCCTTTACTTAGAAAATTAGATAATTATTGGATAGGGAAAGGTAAATCTCATTATATTTACTTACTGTTAGTCGTTTGTGCTTTGTTCAATATGGTATTTCATTACTTTAATAACTTTACGCCGAATGTTTACACGAAAATCATACACTTTCTAACGCTTTTGCCGTGGTTGTTCTTTTTTCTATTAGGGTACATATTTAGTCGTGACTACGGAAGGTTAAAGAGGTTAACTACTTACGCGAGTCCATGGCTTGTACTACATGTTGCGTTATTTTGTACTCTAGGGGCACTGGGATTTAAGTGGGGTAGAAATGACATTAACCCGATTTTGTTTACGGTATTAGCATTCTCAATCGTAAGTATTGCTTTTAAAGTACCTTCAAACCTATCGTGGTTCAATCGTATAGAGAAGTTCATCGCGAAGAACGATATTTCATTTGGTCTATTCGTTTACCAAATGGTCATGCTGAACACAATTATGTACTTGGGAATATTTGACGACAACTGGTTGGCAAGGTTACTCACGTTCCTTCTAGCAACAATTACGGTAGCTAGCCTTAGCTTAATATTACTTGAAAAGCCTCTTCGGAATAAAAGAGATTGGTTTATTAAGGTTCTATCGCGAAATAAAGAGCCCCAGCAAAAAAACAAAGCAGTGTAATAAGGATTTTTCTTAAATTGATAGGGGCTCAGTAAATAAGATATTTCAAAATTAAAAGGTTACTTCTGAAACATCTTATCAATAGCGTCAACAATTTTAGCTTCAGGAAAAATAGTATTGTTAATACTTTCACAATACTGTGTTGCAGTATCACGTACAAAGCTTTTATCCAGCTGCTGTAAAATATTCAATTTTTCTTTCGCTTTGAAACTATGCGATTTTTCAGTGACCAGTTCTTTTGGTTCTATATTCAAGAAGCTCGCAAGCTTAGTGCTAGCGCTGCCTAGTTCTTTGGTCTTAATTATTAGCAGTTGTTCTTTCGGAATACTGGTGAGCACGTTGTTGTTATGCTCGGCCCAGAATTGGAAATAAGAAGCCAATGGAAATAATCCATATTGACGAAGTGGTTCATCGTACTTGGTGTATTCAAAGCCTCTATCGTAATAGTTTGTTCTGCCTAAATCATAGAGCGAATTTTTCTCTTGAACATCTCTGGCCAACTGGTGATTGAACCATGAATCAATCCACGAAATGCAGTCTCGAATGGTCAACACATATTTAGCATTGGCAAATGTTTCGATGAGTTGTTGTGGGAATTGGCCATAGTAATGTGACGAGTCCATTTCGAGCCAGTTGTAGCGGTCTCGCACAGAAAGCTCTCTCTTAATATCTGCATCTGATAGCAAGCCTGCTTTTGATAGATATATCATAGCAATGATAAATGTATCGTTAATTTCATGATAAGAGCGAAAATTGGATAGGATGTTTGCTACCGAGTGCGTTCCAGACTTAGGCGTACCTAAACAAAAAGCATGAAACTTTCTTTTTTGCACTACACGACGAAGTGGGTACTTGTATTTATTGGTACGAATGAGCTTTGAGTATTTGCTCACTTCGTCTTGGCTCACTTCTATCGGGTTAAGTTGGGTCGGCATTTCTTTTCCTCTATCTACCTTTTTATAAACATCTCATTTATATTTTTTTGGTTTACACGCTAGCATATCAGCATATTGTGAAGTCTAGGGGAAGATATAACAAAACAGCGAAGTCTAGTTACTTCCCACATAACCTGCGAAAACCTCATTTAGGCTTACTAAGCTCGACGAACCTTATTCTTAAGCAACGTAATAATTTGAACTATAAACTCTTTTGGTAATGTCAAATAAGCTAAACAGGGTAAAAACACAATATTAAATAAGATGCCTGACACAACTAGAGAACCCCAATTATCAATCCAGAAAAGGGGGTAAAAGTGAGAAGCTAAAAGTGCTACTAGGCAAAGGATTAGCGAAATCAAAAAGCAAATGTCTACTCGGTACAATGGCACGGAATTGAATTGATTGAACACAACACGGAATAGAAAAAACTGAACTAAATAGGAGACTAAAGTAAACGTCAAAGCTACGCCAATAATCCCATATTTGCTTCCTAAGATAAAAATTAACAATAAGGTAATGACAGAGCCAAATAGAGAAACGTACATGAGATTTTTGTGGTTAGCTTGAGCAATCAGTATTTTTCTAAAGATCATTGCATAAGGGCTAGTTAAAAGCGCAAAAGCCATTATAGAAACAACGGTAGCAGCCTGCTCAAAAGTCTCTCCAAGCCATACGGTAATAAAAGATTGACTGAACAATAGAATATTAACTGCCAAAAGTGTACTCACTAAAAAGCCCATTTTGGCGGTTCTAACGATGTATTCCGTCATTTCACTACCTCTGGCGACAAGTTGAGTGAAATACGCCGAAAAGGCATTGAAGATAGAGTGGGTTAACGTATCTGCATGATTGATTAGATTCTGTGCCACACCAAATATAGCAACTGATTTTACAGTCATGAGGTTGCTAATAATAATAGGGGCAGAGCGTTGATTTATCACTTTTGCGATAGACATAATGATGATGTACTTCGAAAAGTTAAATAGCTCTTTTAGTGTCAAAAGGTTGATATCTGATAAGTGAAATTGCCAATGCGGATATATCTTTCTAGCGATAGCAATTTTTATAATATTAATGACGACGTCAGTAGAAACTGCACACATGGCCATTGCTGCAATCCCCTGGTGTCTGCCTACATAATAAATCAGTAACGATTTAATAAAAACGTTAAAAATAGCCAGAACGGCATCAATGTCGACTCTTAAATAGGCGGCATATATTGCATTTATAGGATTCATTGCAAAATCCATAACGATTTTGAAAACAAACACCAATGCCACATTGATAAGTAAAGATTTCATACTGTTATCAAGGCCAAGCAACTCAGGTGTATTAAACATTAGAAACGCTAAACTGGACGATATTAGCCCTAACGCAGTAAACAGTAATAATGAAACAGTTAAAAATCTATTTGCCGATTCCTTATCATCTTTTTCGAGATAAAGTGTTACAAATCGTTGTACTGCAGCAGGGAAGCCAAGCTCAATAATATTGAAAAATGCCAGAACAGATAGTATTAATAACCAAAGGCCATAACCATCACTGCCAATACTAGTAATAATACTGGGGGTTAGTATTAGCATGGCGGCAACGACGACTATTTTTTCAATAAATGAAAAGAAGCCGGAAGAGAGAAGACGTTTTTTACTCAATGTATTAAGTACCTATTGATTCAAATATAATTATAAGTGAATTAGTTTCTGGTATTGCGGAATAACTCACGAAGCCTTTCAGCGTTTTCAGTTGTCATTTTCAACTCTTCGGGTAACTTTTTCTTGCCCATTAAGGTCTTTTTAACATTGAATTTTGACTCTATAACTTTGGGCCGGCTGTATCGGCCATCCCAGCAGTCAATTAGTGCGCCGATATCCAAAGCAATACCGCCTTGCCTTTGTATTTCGGCACAGTAACCTTTTCCAATCAACCCCGCCGCAACTAAATAGGGCATACCTGGGTATTTCACGTTTATTTCGTTTTTTATTCTATTAAAGTGCTTTGGATAATGCGGGATGAAAGTGCCAACCTGCCTAGCAGACTTGTCGGGCGTGATATGTTCAACCACTTTTATGTTTAGCGCTTTTCTGAGCTTGTCAGGAATATTTTGACGGGCGGTTACTACACCAATTTCGCCAGCTCGTTCGAGCAAGTTAGTAAGCGCGCCGGAAAGGAAGTAGTCAAAAGGGATCCATTGGGTGCATAGCTTCTGCTGAGAATAAGCATTGTGTTTAATTGCTTTATACAGTTTGGCAATACGTCTGGCGTCAGAATAGCAAATATCTAATTCAGTAGCGCGTAGGGTAAAGGCTTGTTTAAATTCATTTAAGAAAAGTTGCTCATCGTTCTGATGTAGTAAATTTTCATTAAATGAGACACCAAGCACATCATTTCGGATACCAACTATATTCGTATTGTCGATGGCGGCTAACAAGTTATGTTTTAATGCCGAAAGCTGTTCAATTGTCGCTTTTTTACCTACGTGTTCTGACAAATATTCAATATCTTCGATTGAGCATTTTTCGTCAAAATCTAATAACGCGCCTTCTCCATCACCAAGACGAACAAAGCTGAAGGGTTGTTTTTTTTCAAAGGCTTCATTTACTGCAAACTCAAATTCATCATAAGAAGCTAGAGCTAAAGATTTATATACTGTCATTATTCTTTTCTAATAGAGATTGGATATGCTGCGCAGTATTGGTCCACGTCAGATGGGAAATAGACGCGCGTATAGTCTCGCGCTGCCATGTGATATTCCTAGCTTGTAGAATAGCCTCTGAAACGCTTTGGGCACTTAATGCGCCTATGAATATTCCGTTTACGTTGTCCTTTACTACCTCAGGTATGCCACCAACCTTAGTCACGATCACGGGCGTTCCAGTTGATAGAGACTCCATAACAACATTCGGTACGCCTTCTCTATAACTAGGTAGGATCAAAGCATCTGATTTATGTATAAAACTCATTAAGCTTTCGTGTGGGATTGGACCTACTATATTAACGCTGTCAGCAATACCAAGTTGATTAATTTTTTCTTTGAGCTCATTCATCTGTGCCCCTGCACCCACCAGGGCTAAGTTAATAGAGATATTCTGGGCTTTCAACAGTGCGATGGCGTCAATGAGTTCAAAAATTCCTTTTGTCTTTATAACTGAGCCGATAAAAACGAGGTTGATTGTAGCAGATTCGAATACTGGCGATGTTCTTAAAGTAAAGGAGTCAAAATCGACTCCATTATAGACAACTTCAGTCTTTACTTGCGATATATGACTCTTTATTGCCGTGACCAATGCTTGGCTTTTACCCGTTACAAAGGAGGCTTTTTTAAACGCCCATTTCATTTGACGCTTATGAAGCGGTTTCGTCATTAGCGCATTAATGTCACTTCCTAAACTTTCAATAATAAGCTTATTGCCCACAAACCCTTTAAAGAATGCCGCGCAAACACCTTCGGCATAGGCCCAACTGGCTATCACTCGTTTGGCACTTAACATCCAAAGTAATGGCTTAACAGAAATAACCATGGAGATCCCTAGAAAGAGAGGATGCAGTGAGGTCATTAGCTTTGGAACGTAAAAAAACGGAAATAAGCATGTATCTTTATCAGCACGATAACCTTTAACTAATACTTGCTTTAGCCATGTAAACCAAGGTACTGGAATGAGCTTCTTTATGTCGTAGTGTTCGCTTAAATGTTTAGTTTCTTCTAAGTTGTAAGTTGCTCTTGTCTCTTGCCAGGGGAGAGGGTGCAAATTAGTGAAGAAAAGTAGCGGTTTTTTTTTGCTCATGAGTAATAGGTCTCATATAGCGCGGATACACTGTCAATTGAGTAGTTATTAATAATAAAGCTGAAAGCCTTTTCACCCATTTCTTTCAATGCTTTACGGTTTTCATTTAGGTGTTTCAAATGTGTAAACCAGGTGTTCATATCATCTCTGTCGTATACATATCCATTCTCTCCACTATCAATGACAGCACCAATATCACCCACATTGGTTGATAATGCGGGTATTCCCCTAGCCATAGCCTCGAGTAAGGACATGGGAAGGCCTTCGGTAGTGGAGTTAATTAACAAAACGTCCTTATCATCGTAAATTATATATTCGTCCAATACTGCGCCGTGGAATGTCACAAATGGCGACATTGCTAACCTTTCTGTAAGTGTGGTTAACTTTTCAAGTTCGGGACCATTCCCGTATATATGTAAGTGACTAAAATCATATACCTTTTTATCCGCATAGTTTTCGATAAGTTGTTCGATATTTTTCAGAGAAACTAGGCGAGAAACAGTACACAGATTAAGTTTGTTATTGCGGCCTACCCTAAGAGGAGCGTCAGCAACTTCTACACCGTTTTTTATTACCTCAACGTTACTTGGGTGCCAGCCATAGCGTTTATAAATTCCAGTCTTTATAGGCTCAGAAACCGCAAAGATTTTATTGAGGTATATAGATGCGATTTTGTGCGAGCCCCTTAGAAAGCCTATGGGGGGTTCGACCTCACCATGAATAGTGTAAATGACATTTTTAAAGAGAAGTATCGGAAAAATGGGGGCGAAGGCTTTAATAACGGCAGGTGAATGAATATGTATTGATGAGTATTTTATTAAAACGATTAACAGTTTTAAAAGGCGTAAGATGATATTCCCATTCACATTAATCACATCAACGTTTTTCGTCTCGATGCTGTGCTGGAATGCGTCATCTTTATTTCCGAATGACAAAACAGAAACATCCAGCCCTTTATCTTTTTGTCTCGTGACTAAATTCTTCACGCATTTTTCAGCACCGCCCACTTGCAGACTACTTACGCAATGGATAATTCTCATTTTTAAAACTTCCTGGCATAACCAAACATCTGCATCAAATCGGCTTCACTCATTCCTGGCGCAATTGGGAATCGATGTAAATCGTAAGGTGAAGAAGAAGGAAGTTGGTTGATGCCTGATTGAAAATTAAAAGCTAGTTCATAACCATTGTTTTTAAGGCCATCCACAACATTGTCATCATACGTTGAGCGATTTCCTACAGGGTATGAAAATGCCGAAATCTTGCATTGCAAGTTCGACTCTAAAAGCGCTTTTGAATGACTAAGCTCGTAAAAAAGCTCATCAGTGGTTAGCTTTGTAAGAATATCGTGATTATGGGAGTGAGCACCTAATTCCATACCATTATCAATAAGTACTTGTAAGTGACTCCAGTCCATAAATTCTGCTTCTGGGTATGAACCCGAATGATTAAAGAATGCCTCTAACTCTTTAATTTGTTCTTCGGCGGCGCTTTTACAGTGTTTGATTGACGCTAAAACCGCTCGGATAAAGTGATCACCATCATGCTGGTTAATGACCTTATCAGACCAACCAGAGAGTTTGATTGCTTTTGGGTTATAGGTTTTAATTAAATAAGCAGCTTTATCCCACCAAGGAACGACGGTGTTTCCTATTAGGCCCGTTGCAATGAAGAAACTAGCGGTTACATTATGGCTTTTAAGAATAGGGAGTGCATTACTGTAATTATCAATATAACCATCGTCAAATGTTATACACATCACTCTTTCATTGATAGCCTCGTTAGTACGAAGGTATTCACTAAGGGCGCTCAGACTAATTATTCGAAAGTGTTTCTTAAAAAATGTGAGGTGCTGTTCTAATTCTTTTGTGGAACAAGAATAAACACAAGGGTCAAATTGCGTATCTGCACTATCTCCAATCCTATGGAAATTAACACTGTATAAGCCATTTGGTCTAGATGACCAAAAATACTTGTCCAGCCCTAACAAGTTTCCGAATTTCTTCTTAATACGAGACATCGTCAAACTTAAAGCCGCTTAAATGATGGAGAGGGTAAAATATAATCTCTATATGCGTTGGGGTTACCTTCTTCGCCAGCTTCTGCAGCTTTGATTATATTGTACATTTCTCGAGCGGAAACATAGTGAAGTAAGTAGTTTTCGCCATCGTTGTACTTGTCATTAAGGTGGCGATGCATTGCTTCTACAGGTTTCCCTAAAAGCGTATCCATATCCCCATCCTGCGCACCATGAGTGTGAATTTTGATAAATACCCACTCAGGCTTCCCTTTAACATGAATGCCTTGGTCAACCCACAAATCGACGCGGTTTGGGGTTGGGGGGAAAGTATGTCTGACATCAGAATTTTCAATTTGTGGGAAAATTCCTTTTTTCTTAACCTTCCAATTCAGCCCTAAAATACCTTGGATAAGAAGTAGGTCGCCCCATGCTCGTCCACCTTTTTCTATTGGCTTGCCAGTTTCGTAGGATTTTGGTTTTTCAGGATCATCTTTAGCGTAATAAATAGTATTGAGCATGGCAGGCTGAGATGTATCTGGTGATGGGAATGTGAAATCTGCATAACAACCAGTTTCGTTTAATACAATTAACTCATCGTTCACGCCACACCAATGACCTTCAGGGTGTGAATTATCCAATACCCAATTTCCATGAATAAAAGCATAGGTAGGCTTTCCCGTTTGGGGGTCAATACTCAATGCATTGTGCTCTTCATGAAGGCATTGCGCAAATCCCGACAGGGTCTTTCTCAAATTATCACTCGTATCATTCTCATGGTGTAAATGAATTTCAATTTCGCCGAATCCTTTAGCACAAAGGTCTGAAATTTTGTCTAGGTGTTCTTTTCTATATTCTTCTTCTGGGTAGAAAAAACTATGTTTGGGATGGCAACCATCTGAATCAGTAAACTTCGATGCCATTAATGGATAATCTGACATCCAGCGATCTACACGTTTTCTTTCTAATTCAATATTATCTTTGTTAAGCCATTGAGGTTCATAATGGTCTACGAAGCAAAACATGACATGCTTCGTACCAGAATGTTCTGGCGCTGTCGAAAATTGGCTCTTGGTATAGTTCCATAGCCAGCTTTGCATTTTTTTCTTTCTAACAATGAAAATAAAAGCGGCTATAAAGAGTGTAAGTAAAATTATTGCAACAACTGCAATCATCGAGATGTCCTTTGCCAAGTAGCAGATAAATTGCTTGTTAAATATCTAATGTAGCCGCGAAAGAGCGATATATTCATGGATACAAAAAACGTTATTAATGATACTAGACCACTAACAATAGGTATGTTTTTTAATAGCTTAAGACTTCCAACTAGCCACAGGCAATAGAATGCAACTTGCGCGATAAAAAGGTAAGTGTAAATCGAATTACTATGCCAAAGCAAAACGAAATTTGTAGATAAAGAGAGGATCATGAAGTGTGGTACAAACCAACGAATAACTTTATGACTTATATAGGAAAACCAGCGCCACTTATATTTAGGGTTGAGTAACCATGTCAGCCTGGCAAAAGCTTGGTAATTGCCTGCGCCAATGCGCACGCGACGATTGGCTTCTTCTTGCATGCTTGGGGCTATCTCTTCTATTGCTTTTGCTTCTGGCGTATAAACCACAGATTGATTTTGGCGAGCCACATTCATCACAATACAGAAATCATCGATAATCGTGTTGCTTGGCAGTGGTATATAAAATTCAGTTTTGATGGCATAAATTCCGCCATTCGCTCCCAATAGAGCATCTAACCTTGATTCATGGAATTTCAGTACTTGTTCATACTTCCAATAAAGGTTGTCTTTGTTATCTCCAGAATGTGCATCAACGAGAGCTAACTCACCACACACAGCGCCAACTCCCTTCTGATTGATAGACATGACAAGCTGGGTAACTGCGTCTTTTTCGAAGGCAGTATTCGCATCTGAAAAAATAGTTATTTCTGAAGTAACACGTTCCATCAAATCATTTAATACATTAATTTTGCCTCGATTCTCCTCGAAGCAAAAAGTACTTAGTCGAGGGTCGTCAAATGATGCCAATATGGAATTCGTGTTGTCCGTACTTCCATCAGACGCAACGAAGATATTGAGCTTTTCTGCCGGATAATCTAAAGCGAGTAAATTTTCAATGCGTTCTTTAATACATGATTCTTCGTTGAATGCAGATATAACGATAGTGACAGAAGAGTCATCAGATGCATCTAAACGACGTTCTTTCTTAATTAGTGTATAGCGGGTGTCCCTAACGCATTGAACCAACGCGCTGACCAATATTAATATGAAAGGATAGATAACATAGCTATAGATAATAGCCAAAGAGACAACCCAGAATAAAATTTCGATATACTTCATTTATGCTTACTTTGATTTCGCGGGAATGCCAAGTGCAGTTTTGTTCGACTCTACGTCCTTTACGACCACTGCATTAGCGCCTACTTTTACATTATCACCCACAGTGATTGGGCCAAAAACTTTAGCACCAGCACCAATAAATATATGGCTTCCAAGAGTGGGAGATTTTCCTTTTTCATCACCCATTACAACACCGCTTTCTACAGTGATATTGATACCACCTTTTACTTTAGAGTTTATGACTACGCCGATAGGATGCATAATGACAAAACCTTCGCCGAAATCCGCATTTAC
>Ga0115012_10000302_pt1 | contig 28357 bp, 22 predicted proteins | sample TroAtlMetagenome_FD_88706 | JGI IMG/M metagenome (GOLD analysis project Ga0115012, IMG submission 88706) | Marine eukaryotic phytoplankton communities from Atlantic Ocean - Tropical Atlantic ANT10 Metagenome | ecosystem: Environmental > Aquatic > Marine > Oceanic | place: Tropical Atlantic...
GTTTTCGACAGGCTTACCGCACCGCAGCGTCACACCGAGGGGAAGTGACGACACACTTTGCGTGTCGTGATATGGCGGAACTTTGGGGCGAGAGCAGCTCCGCTGCGAAGCAACAAAGTCAGTGCCATATTACGACATCGGAAACTCAATGCAGTTTATTGAGTTTCCGTCCGCAGGCGCAACGTGTGGCGGCACTTACCCGACGCTGCCATCGCCCTAGTACGGCGATGGCAGACAGTGTGACCGAGGAGCTGGAAAGCCCGAGAAAAGTTTCTTAAATTGTTTTAGCGACGGTCAACAATCCGACTTGACGGCGGAAAGGCGTATGCCTATAATCTCGTGGCAACACACGCTTACCAGAAAAGGTGGTGACGTATCACCAACTTGAACCAGCGCAAACAAGACAGCGTTGCACTGTCCGGTGGAGTCGGCGCTGGTTCAAAGGGTGGGTGGGTGGGATAGGCCCTGTACCTATTTAACGCTGAATAGGGGGGTATACTATCAACGTGTCTACCCAAGGGAGGGGTGTACAGCACTCTATCCCCCCTCTCCCTATATAGATGCGTTTTGGTGTTGGGGTTGCTTTTTTTCTGTCCCTGAAGTATGTTCTAGGGGTGGCTACTTCTGATTTTCATAATAAGAAATTAAAATTTTGTAGGTATTGTAAGGAGTGGGTAACTGAGTATAAGGATAATCAGACGTATTGTGATCCTTGTTGGAAGGTGTATAAGCGCCGTCAGTATCATATTGCTAAGCATAAGCCTCGTTTGATGGCTGCTCAGGGGTCTAAGTGTGCTATTTGTGAGGCTGATTTTACGTATATGGCGACTGGGAAGATTCATGTGGATCATTTGCATGGTGATCGGTATTTGATTCGTGGGTTGTTGTGTTTGCATTGCAATTCTGTGTTGGGGCATTCCTTGGATCGCCCCGATGTTTTGCGGAAGGCTGCTGATTATTTGGAGGCTACTGAGGCTCGTCCTTTGGAAGATATTTTAGAAGAGCTTGATCGTAAGGAATCTATGAGTAAACTTAAGGGTGTATTCTAGTTAAGGAGAATTATGGCCGTTCATGGCGAAGATAATGCGCTGAGCACAGCTAGGGAAGTTGTTTGGACTGCTACGCAAGCTGCATCTATTGATCATCCTAATCTTGTTTGGATTGAGAATAAAGATGGCTCTATTGAGATAACTGTTGGTGGCGCTGATGTTGCTGATGATTCTAAGGGTTTGACGTTAGCTGCTGGTGCGACATTGGGTCCTTTTACGTTCACTCAGCCAGGTGAAGAACTTTATGCTATTGCAGCATCTGGTACACCTAGTGTTAAAATATTTGTAACAGGAGTTTAATATGCCTAAAGTCGGAGGAAAAAAATACCCTTATACAAAGAAGGGTAAAGCTCAAGCTAAAAAAGCTAGAAGCAAAATGAACAGTGGTAAGAAACGACGATCTTAATTATGAGGAGCTTTTAGAGCTTCTTGACTATGCGACACCTGAAGAAACTAAGTATATTGAGCATTTGCTTTCGGCACGTGTTGCTCTTGCGTCTCCTTTGGATTATGCCTGCTATGTATCGCCTCAAACAATACGGTACAAGCATGTGCAGGTTGTGTCCGATTATATCCAAGCGCTTTGCGAGTTCAGACTATATCACTCTGGTCCAGGCCCAAAGGCGGATTGGTTCTATCGAACGGAAGAAGGAACGTACCCAGTAGAAGGCCCTGATGAGCTTCGTGTTTTTTTAAGTGGCGAGGAGGGCGGTGGAGTCTTAGAATTTTTCGGGCTTCATCCTGACACTGGTGAGAGAGTTGTTTTTCGGCTGGGCCTTTCAGCGCCCCCTCGTCACGGCAAATCTTGGATTACTACATTACATACGCCTGGCTGGTATTTGTCTAGGTGGCCTGATCGAAAGCAGGCTATAGTTACGTACTCTGATGAGTTTTCTTGGGAGTGGGGGGAGCAGATTAATCGTCAGTTGGATGAGAGGAATGGTTTTGTTAAAACAAAAGGAAACAGGCAACTTATCAGAGAAACCGAAAGGCTTGGTGAATTACGATTTGCTGGTGTGGGGGGTAAGCTTACTGGTACTGGGTATCATTTTGGGCTTATTGATGACCCTTTTAAAAACTCTGAAGAGGCACTTTCACAAGTAGCTAGGGACTCTAAGGACAATTGGTATGGGTCTGTTTGGTTAACTCGTAAAGAACCTATGGCTGTTGAGGTGGTGATGTTTACTCGGTGGCATGAGGATGATCTATCTGGTCGTAGGATCTATGAACCTGAATCGACTGTGCCTCGTGAGGATTGGTGCATTTTGGAAATGCCGGCTATTGCATTTGATACAGAGTATTTTCCTAGAGAAGATTATAAAGATGTTATTGACAGAAAGCCTGGCGAGGCTCTTTGCCCTGCTCGTAAGACGTTAACTGAGTTAGAGCAGATCCGTATTGACGATCCGTTGTGGTTTGAAGCCATGTATCAAGGAAATCCTTCTTTGGAAGCTGGCGGTATTTTATCTCCCCCTTATCACCATTGGACAGATGCTGGTTCTCAGTACCGTTTAGAACTTATTGATGGCGAAGCTTTAATGATTCCTAAAAGACATTGTGAACGGTATGCCGTTATTGACTTAGCAGCATCGATTAAAACTTGGGCTGACTGGAGTGTGTTGTCAGTTTGGGATTGGCATAGGGATTCACAGAATTTAATCCTTGTCCATGTTGATCGTAGGCGTGTTGAGTCTTCTCGACATATTACGTGGGCGCAAGGATTGTGCAGGCAATGGGATGTCCAAATGTTGGGGATAGAAGAAAGGACTTTTGGCTTGACTCTTATTCAGCATTTTCAGCGTGCCGGTGGGTTTTACGTCAGGCCTCTTTTCCCGAAGGATCGAGATAAGGTCCAAAGAGCCATTCCTTATGGCGCTGGAATAACAAACCAGCAAGTTTGGTTTCCCAAAGCTGCTTCTTGGCTGTATATTTGGGAACAGGAACATAGGAACTTTCCAAATGCAAAACATGATGACATGGTAGATACTGGAGCGTATGCGTGGGAGATGACTCGTTCGATGCCTGCGTATGCCCCTGCGAGGAAGAAAGCGCCTACAATCGAAGATCTATGCTGGCAACAGCTAGAAGAAAAAGCAAAAGAACCAGATAACTGGTCAATTATGATGAGGTAATTATGTTTAGGTTAATAGAAGGTGGAGACTTTGGCATGGAAAGTGCTAATGTTGGGTTGTGCTACGTGACGTTCTTGACAAAACAAGATGACGATGCTGGAATTTTTAGAGGTCCTGCAATAGAGGAAGAAGGTTTCTTAGATGTTTCTGTAAGTTGTATAACTGATGCTGCGCAACAAGTGGGGTGGAAATCACCGGAGTCAGTTGCAAAGTTAGAAATAGAATATCGTGATCTATTAAAAATCCATACAAAATTAACTAAAGACTATACAAAGTTAGAAAAAGCGCTAAATTTAGTTAAGGAAGTTCAAAAGAGTAAATAATGGCAAAACCTAAAACAGAGGTAGAAGAAATATACGAAGAGTCTGTAAAGCATATTATGGGCCCTCTTCGCAGTTACTGGTTAAATCATGCGTTTGTTCGTGGTTTACAATGGCTACGTTGGAATACTGCAGTAACTCGTTTAAGCGAACAGGTCGAAGATAGGGACAGGGTACAAGCTGTCTTTAATAAAATGCGAGCAAACCAACGTACAATAATAGCTAATTTGACTCAAAGAGAGCTCAAGTTCGAAATTACTCCTACAGGTCCAGATGACGAATCTATTAGAGCTTCACGTTTAGGAGAAGGGATTCTAAGAGATTTACATAATTCCCAAAGATGGGAAGTCATTAGAGAAGAACATATGGCTGGCGTTTGCAAAGGTGGGACTGGGGCACTAATGGTTGAAATAGATCCTGATTCTAAAATGCCTACTGTAAAGCCATTGTCTTTAGCTGAGTTTATGGTAGAGCCAGGCTCTAGAAATGCTGAGACAGCTCGTTGGTGTATCAAAGTTGAGGCTCTTCCTCCTAAAACTGTTAAAGCACTTTTTGGGATGCGGAAAGAGCCACCTGCTGATGCCCATGCAGGTTTAGCTCCTTTTCAACATAGGATGCTGCATCATAGTTGGGGCAGCAATAGCACAATGCCAGAACTTACAAAAGTTCTTACGTATTATGAACGTCCAATAGGTAAGAGCAAAGGTGGTTTTCAAGTTGTCATTGATGGGAAAGTCGTGCAAAAAGGTGCATGGCCGTTTCCTTTTGAGGACCGTTTGAATATTACCGTTGCACGTGAAACTGTTGAGGAAAATCAATGGTGGGGCACTACCTACATGGATGACGTGCGTAAGGTTCAAGTTATTTTAAATGGGATATGGTCAGGCATAGCTGAACATGCTAAAGAACTTGGCACTATTCGGGCTTTGTTCCCTGCTAGTGCTGAACCGTTTGTAGAGGAAATGACGGATAAGCCAGGTTTTCAACCTTGGCCTGATGGTGTGGATTTGCCCGAATACCTTGAACAGCCACAGATGCGACCTTGGTATGAACAAGTTATAGATAGAGCAAGTATGATGATTGATGACATCATGGGAGTGCATGATGTTTCTCGTGGTTTAGCCCCTCCTAACATTGAGTCGGGAACTGGATTATCCATCTTGGCAGAAAATGATACGTCTCCCACAGGTCGTTTGATAAAGGAGACGGCTCGATGTTGGAGGGAAGTAGCCCAAATGTCTTTGCAGATCTACCAAAAGACGCAAACCTCAACAAGAACGATTACTGTTGATACAGGTTTTGGGCCTGAAAGGTTTCCTCATAAAGGTTCTGATTTATCTGCAGAGTTTGATGTAAGACTCCCTCCAGAAGGAATTAGCCCTCGATCTCGTATAGGCATGATTCAGCAAGCTGATAAAATGCTTCAATTAGGGTTGATTCAATCCCCTGCGCAGTACATACGAATAGCGGAACTGCCAGGTTCTGAGGACCTAATTGCTGGGATTTCTCCAGCTACTCATAAAGCTCGTCGTGAAAATTCTGATTTAGCTAGGGGGCAGATAACAAATCCTGAGTGGCACAAGGAAGATGATCATCAAGTACATATTGCTGAACATCGTGCCTTTATGTCTACTCAAAGATGGGAATTATTACCTGAACGTATCCAGAAGTTATATCAAGATCACGTTCAAATGCATCAGAACTTCCAAGCTGAAAATAGAGCTAAGGAAATTCAAATGGCTGGCATGGAAGCAAGGGCAGAACAAGCTAGCGGACCAATGGATATGAGCGCTATGGGTGGACCCCCTAATCAGCAAAGACAAGGACCTCCCCCTGCGCCTCCGTCCACACCCACAGGGGGAGGTCCGGCTGAAATGGCAGCAGGTATTCCTCCAGAAGGTGGCGGAGAAATGGGGATTGATCAAACAATAGAAGCAATGATGGGATAAATGTGGCAGATTATGAAAGAGAAATAAAGAAACTACGTGAAGAAGCTGCTAGATATAGGACTCAATTAGCTCCTTATAAAAAAGCTTTTGGTAGTATGGACAATGATGCGATAGAATGGTTATTACGTTCTGTCGAATTAGTTTCAGAAGATCCTAGCGAAGCAGGTAGAAGGTTTGCTACGCTAGCTTATGGAAATCTTGGTGATAGAGAATTTAAAAACTGGATTCAAGATGTAGTCTATGACGGTGACGTTGTAGAAGAAGATTATGATCATAATGAAGATCATGAAGGAGAAGAAATGGAAATGGAAACAGATGAAAGCAACTCTAACGATATGCCTGAATGGGCAAAAAATTTAGAGGAACGTGTCACAGGAGTAGTTCAGGCTGTGGAGCAACAAAGTCAAGAACGTGTTGCTAGCGCTGAACGAAAAGAACAATTTAAAGTAATTAACGACACTGTTACACGACTTGGTTATGATTCAGATTCTTGGCAAGGAAAAATGCTTCTTCAAGTAGCAAGTAATGAAGTTGACGCTCAAGAAGATATTGTTACTCGATTAGAAAAAGCTGCTTCAATAGTTCAAGAGCGACTTGGGGATAAAGCTCCAAGTAACGATACTGTTCAAATCGGAGAAGCTTCGATACCAAATGAAGAGATTGAAGTTCCAGCCACTGGAGGTCAAGTAGGTGGTGGAGGTATCCCTAATGTAAATTCAGATACTCCTTCTACTTTTGGTGATGCTGACGAAGCTTTAATGAATCTTATGAAAAGTCAAGTCGGACAATGAGTATTCCTACCGCTGGCAACTGGGTGAGATTAAAAGAATTACATCCTAAGATGAAATATCGTCTTGAGAAATTCTTTGCCGACCCACGTATCAGGGGTAAAGTTGTGGTTAGTTCAGGTGTACGTACCTATGCTCAGCAAAAAGACTTATATCGACGCTACAAGGCAGGAACTTTCCCGAATCTCGTAGCGAATCCAGACCGAAAATTCGGCGGAGGATTCCAAGGGTCGTGGCATATGCAGCAGCCCCATCATCCTGAAGGGGCCTATGGGTTTGCTGTTGATTTTAGAGTAATTGGCAACATTACCACAGGTACGATCAATAAAGTGGCTAAAGAGTATGGCCTAGTTAAAACTGTACCTTCAGAGTGGTGGCATCACCAAGCTTATGGATACCGTCATGATACTAAGAAGTATGATTGGTACCCAGCTCCTGCGCTTGAAGGAAAGAAAGAAAAGAAAGCACAAGTTGGAGCTACCATAATGGCGAAAACAGATCAACGTTCTGCTTTTGAATATATTGGTGAAGCCATGAAAACAGTGGTACGTAAAGGCGCTAAAGGGCCTGAAGTTGAGTTAATACAAAACCGCCTTGCTAACAAAGGATATAGATTAACTAAATATCCATCTCGCAATACTGGCGTTGACGGCCACTTCGGATGGTATACTCTTAGAGCGTTAAAGCAATTTCAGAAAAAATCTGGATTAAAGGCAGATGGAATATGTGGGCCGAAAACATGGAAGGCACTTATGTCATGAAGAGAATAGATTATAAAGATATGGGCGAAAGAGTTGTAGCTACTTTTCTTCAAGCCTGTGGTGGTACTTTAGGCACTAATTCAGTGATAGATATGGGTGTAACAGAATGGAAACTTATACTTGCTAGTGGATGCGCTGCAGTATTAAGTTTGCTCAAAGGATACGCAGCATCAATTCTAGGGAAGGACGGATCTAGCTCGGTGTATACACGAGTGGAACCAGACGAGTCCGACTTGGAAGAGATGTATGGCGAGGTTGACGCTTACTAAAAAGCATTTTCAAATCCTAAGTAGAGCTTTATTAGCTGCATTACTTGGCGTTGTATGGTTTGCGCCTGTAGCTCAAGCTGAAACTGTTTGTGAAACAACTGATGATGGCTGGGAATGCACAATAGTTGTAGATACTGTTGGAGAAGGACCTGAATTTACTTTTGTAATATCAGAAACTACTGAAGTTAGTATCACAACTTATACTAGCTTGACGTGCGATGACCATGGATTGGAGAGCGATAGTGCGGACCCTTATATCTACTTATATGACGATAATGAAACGTTACTTTACCAAGATGACGATTCAGCTTCACATAACAATGGAACTAATTATTGCTGGGATTCCCACATACAAGAAACGTTAGAAGCTGGAACTTACGTTCTTAGGGCGGATGCGTATGATGAGGACACAACTGGGACTTACTCTATGGATATATCCGGTGGGGAATGGACGGTTCCTTTACCAGAGCCTACTCCTACTCCCGATCCGACACCGACTCCAGAACCAACGCCAACGCCCGAACCAACGCCTATTCCTCCAACTCCGACACCGCAACCACCAACCCCAACACCAGAGCCGACACCAACACCAACACCTGAACCAGAACCAACATCTACTCCTCAACCCGATCCAACTCCTGAACCTGAACCTGAACCAACTCCTGAACCAACGCCAGAACCCACACCAATACCGGAACCCCCCACCCCACAACCAGAACCTGAACCCATCCCACCTCCACCCCCAACGCCATCATTACCAATATTTGAGATGCCGATAATAGACATAGAGGAATTAGAAGAATACCCATATGAAGAGGATATCATCTGGGACGATTTAGAACTTGAGGAGTACGAAGATTATGAATGGGATTTTGAAGAAGAAGAAATTGAAATACTTGAGGAAGAAGAGATTGAATTTCTACCTGAAGACTATGACGAACGACCTTTTGAGGAGGAAGAAGAATATGAGATAATAGAAGATGATGAAATATTGGTGGAAGAACCCGAATACGAAAACCTTGAAGTGGATGACCTCTTCACGGAAGAGGCAGAACTTTTGGACGAAGTATTGTCGGACCCAGAGGAAATTGAAGAATTTTTTGAGGATGTCATAGAAGACAATCCAGAATTTTTTGAAGAAGCCGAAGAAGAACAATTAGAAGAACTGTTTGAACGTGCTCCAGAAATATTCAACGAAGCACCTGATGAAGTCAAAGATGAATTTGAAGAATCAGTAAATATCTTTGAAGGTGGTTTTGACGATTACGTGGCAGAAGATAGCACGATCACGGTAGAAGAAAGGCGTGTTGTTGTAGCAGCGACAACTATAAGCGCAGTAGCTGCAGCAAGACCATCAGTAGTATCTACTGGTGGACCATCCATCACCACAGCAAGGAGAAGAACATGAAATTCTTGAAAAAATTTATTCAAGAAACAACCATGCTCGGCTGGACTATCGGTGGAACAGGACTCGTCCTCATCACTTTAAGCGGTGAAACACGTGAGTACGGCATCTGGATTTCTATCGCTAGTTTTGTCGTGCATATGATCGGAGCCCTAATAAATTGGGACAATGATTGACATATTACATTTAGATGACGTATATTACATTTAGGTAGCAGGCTACCGAGTTGCGTCAAAGCAGGCTTTGACTTACACGAAATGACATATTAATCACTATCCACAGGAGTAGAAATGGCATCAACGTCAACTACAACGCTGGACGCAGCTCTAAAGGAATACTATCTTCCTCCGGCTCGTGAACAGCTAAACAATGAAAACATGATGCTTGCTCAGATCGAACGGACTTCTCGTCACGTTGAAGGTCGCCGAGCCGTACTATCCTTGCATGTCAGCCGTAACAGCGGTGTTGGTGCTAGGGCAGAAGGTGGGCAACTTCCAACAGCAGGAAGCCAGGGATACGCAGAAGAGCGAGTATCTCTCGCATATAACTATCTGCGAATCAAAGTATCTGGTCAAGCAATGAAGGCAACAGCAAGTGACGCAGGTTCATTCGTGCGTGCGCTTTCATCTGAAATGACACAAGGTGTTAACGACCTCCGTCGTGACATCAACCGTCAAATCTTTAACGATGGAAACGCAGCAATCGCACAATGTGCATCTGTATCTACAGCGACAATTACACTTACCACCCCAACAACACAACAACTGAATCAACTTCATGTTGGTATGTTGATTGACGTTGGTACAGTATCTGACGCTGACGCTAAAGGCGCTGGACTTGAGATTTCATCTATCGATAAATCAGCAGGTACAGTAACCTTCACATCGAACCCAACATCAGGAATTGGAGCCTCGCACTTCTTATTTAGGCAAGGTAACAAGAAAGATGCTGACGGTTCTGGAGCAGACGCTGCTGACGGCGCAGGAACCTACGAGCTTATCGGTCTAGCAAAGATCGTTGGAGCTGCAGGAACCTCCCTTCACAACGTAGACTCAAGTACACATGCCCCTTGGCATTCAACAATTAACAGCAACAGCGGTACTAACCGAGCTGCAACTGACACTCTCTTTGAGAAAGTCATTGACGACATTGACATAGAGTCGGCTAAAAGCCCGAACCTATGTGTCACCACTAAAGGTGTACGTCGTAACTATGCAGCTCAGTTGAAGAGCATGAAGCGATTCAATGACGGAGCCTCACTCACCCTTAAGGGTGGTTTTAAGGCTTTGACCATTGACTGCGGAGATGTTTCACTACCACTGGTAGCTGATCGTGATTGCCCAGCAAACATTGCGTACCTGCTTAATACCAGCCACCTGACACAACATGAAATGTCAGACTGGGAATGGGCAGATTATGACGGTGCTGTGCTAAGGAATACCTCTGGTTACGACCAATGGGAAGCCTTCATGTTCAAGTACCATCAACTCTGTACTGACCAGAGAAATACACACGGTAAAATCGCTGACCTATCGGAGAGTTAATCATGGCTCTAACGATATCCAACGAAGACCGTAGAATTAGTGGTGACAGGGTAATTGTTGACGCAAAGATTGCGTTTGATGACAGTTACCCAACAAATGGTGAAGCTTTGGCTAATACTCAGTTTTCTGGGTTGCACCAAATAGATTCATTAATTGTTCACTCAACTAATCTTGCGTTGCACCGTGTTGTCTGGGATGACACCAATAGCAAACTTAAAGTATTCGTAGAAGACGGCACTACAGGTAAAGAAGCTGAAGTAGCCAACACTACTGACATAAATACTTTACGTTGCTTGGTTCAGGTAACAGGCAAATAACCTCTAAACTAGAGCCAGCAGGGTTTTTATCCTTTCTTCCCTGCTGGCTTTAGGAGGATTATGAACACCAAACGAGCTGAGTTAACTCGACGAATACGAGAAACCAAACTCATAGGTGGTGACCTATGCGATATTATTACTAAGGGATCACCAGCTATGGGATGGGAAGGTGATCCTTTCCTAATGGTTTGTTGGAATAAAGAGTTAAACAGAATCGAAATATGGGATGAAAGGAACGGAGCCGGTAGGGAAACCTTAGTCGGCTCCGCACCTTTTGATCCTCTTCCGAATCCTTATCAAATGGTTCAATACCTTATGATGCGTGATATGTCACGCAAATCTATAGATCAAATTGTTAACGAGATCGATGATCATAACGATAAAATTTTTGAAGACAAAGCTAAAAAAGATGCTGAACGATTAGAAGAAGCTGAAGACAGGATTGAATTAGCATACGCTAAGGAGATGGGATTTAAAGGAAGATTATACTAAGGTAGAAATATGGCAGAATACGATTCCAATACGCTTCGAGCACGTTTTCAGAGAAATAACGCTAATACACGTCAAACACGACGAAACAATCGTAAACCACGAAAACAAGCTCCACTTGTTCAACCACAGCAGCAAGCAAAAATGCCAACTCCTGTGACAGGTGCACAAGCCCTAACACCAGATGTTTCGCTTGATGAACAAGTAGAACGAATGCGACAAAGTACTTCTGCACCTACTTCTACCCCTACGGAAGCGACACCCGAAGCGAACCCTTTCGCAGGTGTGCCGACGATGTGGGAGGTGGACCCTAAAACTAGAGCAATGATGATGGCTGCTATTTTAAAAGAAATAATAAATAATCCTGAACTTCAAAAGGAGAATTGGTAATGACAACAGCAGCAAATTTAATAATATCAATTAGAAATAGGACTAACCTTGCTACTGATGACGCTAGAGTATCAGACGCTAATTTGTTAGATTTTATAAATGCAGCTATTCAGGATTGTGAATCACAAAAAGAATGGCCATGGAGAGAGCATATAGAAACTATCAGTATAACTAATGGAGATAATACATATACTCCTGCTGCTGATTGGAAAACTACTTTGTCCCTTACGCTGGATGATCCTCCAGCGGTATTACAACGACGAACATGGAAGTGGACAAGGAGATTAGCATGGAGCAACTTAAAAGGTACGCCAGTATATTATACAGATCATGGAGGGCAATTTTACCTGTACCCAGTACCAGATGCTGCGTACACGATGAAGCATCGGTTTCTAAAAACTGTGGGTGTCCTTGCTGCGACAAGTTCAAGTGTTGCAAGTCCTGACTGGTTTGATCCAGTTATCGTAACAAAAGCGTCTTCGTATGTAGCGCAGAAACTACGTGATAGTGAATTGTATCAAATGCTTGAAACACAATATAAGCAGCAGATCAGAGGCTTTGCTGATGATGTAAGCAGAACGTATGAACCAGTAACAGTAAGTACACGTAGGGACTGGGAGTATGGATAATGCCTACAGAACAGCCAGAGGTTGTAACTTATAAAAATTGGAAGGCAGGCCCTTGGCATTCTTTAGGCCCTGACTATGGCCCTGAAAAAGGGTTTAATTACGACTGTCTTAATATGCAAGTGTACGCTAATGGTTCGTTAGGGCCTAGACCTTGCCTTAAGTCAATGTTTAGTGATATTTATCTTATGAGTGGCGCTTATCAATCCTTTGGTGCTGCTATTTGGTTTCAGGAAGATGATGCTGGAGGCCAAGCATTAAACACATCGTCAGATTCAGACGCTGCATTTATCCCTATTGAACTTAGTAGTGGCACAAAACGTTGGTACGACCATAGTGCTAATGCTGCTGTTGCTGCTAGTATCAGTGTTGATTTGGCCACTTTAAGAACGCCTTTAAAACCAAGTAGGTATTATCCAAGTGGTGGTGGTGGGGCTTGGGATGCGAGCACTGAAGCAGTAATTGCTTCTATGCCTTATTCAAAACTGGGAGATAAAAATGTCATATTAGGAGGTGACGGCTATCTATATAACCTTGATGATGCAGGTTCAGATGGGTACCAAACTATAACTGCTGGCACAGCAGAAACAAATTATGAATACCCTGCTAATTGGGACCCAACGGCATTATTCGCATGGAGAGATAGATTCTGGTCATGGGGAGATTACGACGATGGATCTAACCATGCAGGAAATAGAATACATTATTCTAAAGTAGGCGACATTAAACAATGGACAGCTTTAGGTTACATCGATATTGGAGCTGACGCAGATCTACCCATCGTTGGAGTATGGCCGGTATTTGACAATTTATTGATAGCCATGGCTGATAGCAGATGGTACAGGTACACGTTTACCGACGATCCTGATTTTGGTGAAATACGTTACATAGGAACAAAAGTTGTTCCTGATTTTGGCGTAACTGCTGCAACTACAGGAAGCGCAATAATATTTATAACTAAACAAAGCGGAATAGTAGTAGCTACTAAAGACTCTATCGACGACCAAACTTTTGCCCACATCCAAGTGCCTCAAGATGGTGACGATTCCCAAGATGTCTTCTTTTTACGAGGGATGTCAGCACATGCGCATAACGCAATATGTTTACCTTATATGGTTAAAACAGTAGGTGCCACAGTCCCAAATAACGTGCACAAGGGAGATAGATCTCTTGAGCTGGTTAACGGAGTGTGGACACAACATTTGTATTTTGGGCCAGGCGATGACAGCGTGTTAGCTCCTGCGTTTGTAGATGCTGTCCCTATGGGGAATGATCATTGGGGCTTTTTTGCAGCTCCTATTTATAATACTGCCAATTCGTCAACGAGTTTTGATGACAGATTCTACATGCGACCTGTTACATTAAATAGGCCGTCTAACAGTAACGATACATATACTACAAATACTGAAGTAGCTGATCATACTAACGATACTGATGATCGTTTTGAAGGTGCCGTATGGTTATCAACCTTCAGGCCAGAAGAAAAAAATAGTGCTGCTATAGAAAAAGTAATTATTGATTTTGATTTTTGGAACTCCTCTGGGTTCACAACTCCGGCATTTACTCTTAAAGCTGATTGTGTTCACGAAGGGGATGAGATAGCTACTATCACCGTAGGTTCTCTTGATGCTAGTGAATTAAGTGCTACTGGTGGAACTGTTTATAAACCTAAACGAGGGCGTGTGGTTTTACGTCCAGCAAGAATGCCCCTATCTTCTCAGATAGATATCAGTATTACAGGAATAAAATCAGTAGCTTTTAAGGAAGTATCAGTAGTTTATGCAATACAATCACAAACTCCTCTAACTAATATAAACACATGACAACTTGGGACGAATACATCAATAAAGTCAACACTGATATTGACTTTGATAGTCCGATATATTCCGCTATAAGCGTAGGCACAGGCATGATTCTGAATGGGAATCTTCGCCAAATCGATGGAGAAATACAAGCTAAAGGCATTAAACTTGACAGTGTTTCTTTGACTACCATTCAAACAGGTAGCGAAAGTTTTGCCGATAATGACACTAGCCTAATGACTAGTGCTGCGATACAGGACAAAATAGAAGCGTATGGATATAGCACTACTACTGGTGATATCACAGGTGTAACTGCTGGTACTGGTCTTTCGGGGGGAGGAGCAAGTGGAGCTGTCACTCTTAATGTATCTGGCCTTACACTATCTGAATTTGCTGGTGCTTCCATCCAAACAGGTAGTGAGTCGTTTGCCGATAATGATACGACGTTAATGACTAGTGCTGCAATACAAGACAAGATTGAAGGATACGGATATACAACTGCTACCGGAGATATTACTGGAGTGACAGCAGGTACCGGATTATCAGGTGGAGGAAGTAGCGGTGGTGTTACTTTATCCGTAGCTGATTTAGCTGTGTCTCATTTTGCTGGGGCCACTATCCAAACAGGTAGTGAATCATTCGCTGATAATGACACTACGTTAATGACCAGCGCTGCTGTTCAGGATAAGATCACTTCGTATGGTTATATCACTGGTGTAACAAATATTACTGGGAACGCTGCTACTGCTACAGCATTAGCGACAGCTCGCACTATTAATGGTGTGTCGTTTGATGGTACTGCGGATGTTACTGGCAATACTTCTATTACAGGTTCGTTGACTGTTGGTGTTGATGATACTGGCCATGATGTTACTTTTTATGGCGCAACGGCAAATGCAAAGTTTTATTTTGACCAAGCAGGAGACGAAGTTGAACTTGAAAATGTAGGTCTAAAAGTTTGGAAAAATTCTGGCTCTCCTTATCTTAATATGGCTTCGCACCATGACACTGAGTCTTCTTCAGGACAGTTAAATTTTAAAAAGTCTGATGGTTCTCGTAATTCTGCAGCGCTTGTTGATGATGATGCTGTATTGGGAAAGATTACGTTCGCAGGCTATGACGGTAATTCTTACGCTTACGGCGCAGAAATAAAAGCAATGGTAAATGGGACTCCTGCTGATGGCAGTATGCCAACTGAGTTGCTTTTTTATACTTCTGCGGATGGTAGCGAATCTCCTACGCAACGTTATCGTATTGGCTCTGATGGGATACATAATTTTGGGAGTGGTCAATCAACTTATTTGAACATTAAGCAAGGTACCACTGGAACTACTGGTCAGATTCGTTGGACTTTTAGTCATGATGATACTGCTACTTATGCGACTATGGGTATGGTTTATAATAATCGTGCTACTGAGGGTTGGATGTTAGATACTGGTTACCCTATAACTATTGACGGTAAAGGCTCTACAGGATCTCCTATTCAGTTTAAGTCAGATGGTACTGCTATTGCAGAGTTCACAGCAGATGGCGAGCTTTTAAATAGTAAAGTTCCTGCGTTTCGTGTAGCTAACACATCAGGTGGAGGTAACTATATCTTTGGTCGCAGTACATCTACTGGACCTATAGTATTTAATGATGACTCTTATTCAGGTTCAGGCACAGGTGATGTAGGATTATATGACAATGGAAACAATTACAATACAAGCACCGGATACTTTACCGCACCAGTAGATGGCTATTATTATTTCGGCGCTAGCTTCTTTTTCTACAGTACCTACGATACTGACAGTAACATTTATTTAGCTATAACTGCTTCTGACGGTGCTAGAACAACTGTAAACCGTGGCGTTAAAGGTGAAGACGGTGGCTTTAGTATGCAAGCAGTCTTTAAGTTAGATGCAAACGACACAGTATATTGTGGAGTTGTGGGTGGGCCTATGGGTAGCGATGGAAAAAGAGGAGTATACACATGGAGAACACAACACTATAACAATTTCCAAGGGCATTTCATAGGATAAGATACCATTATGGCTAAAACATTTACAGTAACAATCACTGACGCTGAAGAAAAAGCGTTTTATTGGAACACAGTTGACCCTGAGTTTTGGGTTGAAAACGCTATTAAAGAAAAATGTCGCAAATGTGTAGATCGTTTGTACGATATGGAAGTTGCACGGATGACAGCAGACGATACTGTCTCTACAATTCCTGCGGATAAGAACACGGTTGTCAATAATGCTAATGTTAAGACAGCTAAACAAAGGCAAGATGAAGAAGCCCACCCAGAGTAAAGGATAATAATGGATATTACATTGGAAGAACTAGTAGCAGAAATGAACAAGAGCTTTAACAAGGAACTAACCATCTGTATTCAGAAGCTACAGATAAACAAACTACAGAAAATGCTTGATGACAAGCCAGAAGAAGAAGAGTAATATACTGATATGGAAGAATACGTTGTTCAACAAGGCGACTCTTATTGGGCCATAGCAAAACGTTTAGGGATAGACCCTGTAGAGCTATTGCGCATGAATGGGCTAACCATGGCTGATGCTTATGATAGAGGCGTTTTATACGTTGGAGATAGTATCAAGGTTCCTCCTCAACCAGTAACAACTCAAGCTACCACTGATGAAGCATACGGAATGGATTGGGATGCCCCAAATGACGATTACGATTGGGTAGCACCAAGTGCCCCTGTTCAAGATCTTGTTGGAGATCCTGCTTATGATGCTTTCCTTGCACAATATGGTTTTGACGTAGGAGCAGCAGAACAATCTCGGATTAGCCAAGGTCTTCTTTTAGAAGGCGCTATGAGCAGACAACTAGGAGAGTTAACGGACCCAAACGCTAATCCGTATAGTCAGACAGCAGCTCGTACTGGAAGTATGTTTGATATAGGTCTTGAAAGAGATCTTGAAAGATCTGAAAACGTATACGCAGGAAGAGGAATGGCATTTAGCGGTGGAAAATTTAAAGCTGCTGCTGATATAGGCACTGATTGGGGGCAGAAAGAAGGAGACTACTGGTCCGAAATCAATAAAGAAAGAAATATTTTAGATCAATCATACATGGATACACGTAGGGACCTTGAAATGCAAAAACTAGCTCAAGAATCCTCTGCTTATCAACGCAGAGTAACTGAAGATATTATGGCTCAATATGGCTAACAAAGTAGATACAGACACAGATGAATTAGAAGCGTCTATCGATGCTTCAGCAGAGCAGCAATTAAAAATGTCAGCTCAGTTTGGTTCTCAAGCTGAGAACGTTATGAACCAGTTAAACATGGGAGCTCAAGAACGTCGTGAAGATTTTCAAGAAACTATTTTAAGTGGCGCAAATGCTCCTATGCAACCTGACGCTATTGCTGCCTTAACAGAAGATTATGATGCTATTCTCGGTGGCGTTCAACGTGAAGCGTCATTGGCGCAACAAGCAACTCTTAGAAATATAGAGTATCAACAAGCTGCTACTCAGAACTATATGCAAATGATGAGTGCAGCATTGCCAGCGTTAGAAGCTCGTTTGCAGGCTCAGATTGAAGCTGCTGGAAGAGCAGGCGGTGGTGGCGGAGGAGGAGGAGGTAGTGGAGGGTCAGATCCTTCAATGCTCTTTGGTGATCCTAATCCATTGGCTGGTTATCCTGCAGGGACTCTAGGGGGTGAAGGAACCACCGATTACGATCCAAGTGACGAAAATCCTTACGGTGAATACTGGGGGATGGAACGAACTGACGAAGAGAAAAAAGCTTTAGCTAAAGAACTAGGAATAGATGAAGCTACTTTGTTTACAGATCATGGCTATCAAACTTTTGCTGACGCAACAGTTAAAGACTCTGATCGAGCAAAATGGTTCTTCATGACTATAGCTGAAGAATTTGGTTACGATCAAGCAGAGCTTGAACAAGCATACGCAGACATATGGGGAACAGCTACCACATTATCAAGTACACCCGGCGAATCACAATTCCCTCATTGGTTCTTGAACAAAGGTGTATCAATGTTTACAAGCCTTGTAGCTGATGGGATGGATCCAAAGATCGCCCATGAGCATGTATCTTCTAGCGTTTTGAAGCAAATGGAAAGGGAATATTGGGACAAAGAAAAGAAATTTGAACCTGAAAAATATAATCAATGGGTAGCTGATTTCAAGTTCCTTATGAGCGTTGAATACAACGGAATGTTACTCGCTAACAATCGGCCTATGGATTACGAGGTTAGTGGATTGCCAGGCGATTTAGATTCGGTGTATCAAGCTGGTAATCGTATGACTGCTTTGGATGATGCGGAGAATTATGGGACTCCTGATTGGGACCCTGATGAGGAATGGTATGGGGATAAAGATAAGCAATCTGTTAATGAGGCTCGGAATAGGGAATTAGATTTTATTGAAAGCCGTAAAGGAATAGCTCATGATCCGCTGATGCGGTTCAGGCCTGCAAAGGCAGAAGAACCAGAGATATCTCCTTACCTTAATCCTGATAGAGAACCATGGGAAGAAGGTGAAAGACTATTTGACCCTGGACCTCTTGAAGCATTTCTTAAAGAGAGATTAACTCCATCAGAACAATTGGATAGGTTTAAGCCTACCTACGATATTCCTTCTGCAGATTATTTAGGCATAGGTGACGAAGTAGCTGATGAAGTAGCTGCTGCAGCTATGAGTGATTCCTTATCTGGAAACGTTGATTATTCTGGAATCGGATTAGGCTACAAGCCAGCTCCTAAAGGGCCAACTGATTCGCCTTACCAAATTAAACAAGCCGATGCTGCCACCGCTACCACTCCACCAAAAATACAGGAATCTTCAATAGATTTTTCAGCTCCTGAAATAGGTGACGCTATAGCAGCTATGCAAGCACAAACTTCTTTAATGAACAGAATGAATATGCCCGATTTTGAACAATCTAACGCTACTCTAAACGCTTTCATTAGAGAAAGAGAAGCGCAAGCAGAGCTAGCGAGAGCGCAAGCACAAGCACAAAAATCGGAAACTGTAGAAGATGACCCAGATCATTCTCCAAGAGTGCGGCGTGATCATGAAATAGCTCAAGCTGCAAAGTATAAAAATTTCCGAATCTTCTAGGGGTTAAATGACAACTATACACCCCTATTACAACGCTGAATTAAAAGAAGAACCTAGCAGCGAGAGAAAACCAGTTGACCCAATTACAGCTTATCAAGAAGCTGGGATGGGTCCTTTTGCTAATAAGCTAACTCAAGAACAAGATCCATGGACATCATATTTACAGCTTCTACAGCGTGGGCAAGTCCCTGCCCAATATGGAGTGCCTTCTGACCCAAGAGGGCTTCTCCCCCAAGGCGCACTTATCCCTGACGAGGAGGGCAGGACAACCTACCAGCTCCCAACGGTTGGTGAACAACCTAACACGCCGTACAGTCAGGAATTAATTGATGCTTATCTGCGTTCTGATATGAAGGGAACAACAATAGAAGAAGAGCTTCTTGAACCTGTAGATATTACTAAGGTCCATCCTTATTATGGCGCTCAACGTAAAGAATCTGAGGTATTTAAAGAATACGAAGCAATGAAAGAGCAACAAATGATGGATGCCATGGGTTGGGATCCTGAATTAGCGATGGAAGATATCGAACGTGTTCAAGAGCTTGGTCCTGATAACGCACAAAACTTAAGAAACTTAGCCACTATGTCTTTGCGGATGATGCAAATGGACGATCCAGAAATGCAAGCGAATGCTCAAGCTATCTTGCATCTTTTCAAAGACTACGAACCTTTCCATAATATATTTGATGCTGAAACAAACGGCACTACTACATACGCTCTCTTGTATGAACCTCCCAAAGAACCTAATAGAGTAATGAAATTGATTGGACATGTGGTTGGAGCTGTAGCGCCTATAGCTGAGACAGGTAACTGGTTAAGAAAAGTTGCTGTTGACATTAAACAAGGTGAATACAGCTCTGCTGTAGCTCGGCTTGCTCGTGGTGGGCTTAACGCTGCAGGTGAAATAGGCGACATCTTTGCATATATGGCCTTACCTCCTTTAGCTTTAGTAAAAGCTGGCGAAGTAGCAATGAGTAAAGCTGGATGGGGTAACAATTCAGAATTTATGGATAAGTTAATAGATCCATTAGCGAGCTTTGCAGGTAATCCTATAGGTTCTGTAACTAATAAATTAGAAGATGCTATTACAGATTCTGGTGTTATTAGCGATAGGTGGAAAGAGTTTGATTCAAACGATGATGGTTTCCTTGGTTTCTTTGAAGCCGTTGGCAACCCTGACTATGGTAAAGATTGGTTTGGTGGAGGCAAATTAGGTTGGACAGCGCATCATATTATGGAACTAGGTGGGTTAATAGGTAGTGATCCAATTTCTATAGTTAGTCTTGGTGCAGGTCATGTAGCTAAAACTGCTATTAGGCAGATGTCTACAGCTCTCGGTGTTTTAAATAAAGAGGCAGGGGGAGTGGCTAAATTATGGATAACTTTAGGAGATGATGCTGCATTAGCTCAATCTAAAGCAGTTCGTGCTGCACAGCTTGTCGCACAAGGATTTAATAAAACACCTATAAAGAACGCTACTGCAATGGACAAGCAGATAATAAAGGATCTGCTACATTTCGCAAGAGCTGGAGATGATGCGGTAGCTACGTTAGGTAGCAAAGGTGGTTATCAAAAGGTGCTGCTGGACGCTACCGCTAAACAAAATAAAAAGATAGCTAGGTCTGCGGAACGTGTAATGAAACGAACAGGTGGCGGTATTTTTGCCACTTATCCAAGTGTTTTCGCAACAGGAAAAGGCATAGGGGTAGTAGACCATTTGGTGCCAGGAACTAGAAGGTTGTATCAATGGACGAGATCAGCAGGCTATAAGCATGATACTTGGGAAGCTGTCGTAAAGTATATACCTTCAATAGGTACTGCTACTACAAGGGGAGTAGCTCACGGCGCAGCACGGATCCAAACAGGAGCTAAAGGATTCCATGATGTTCGTACTCAGTTTGATAAAGCTAATAAAATTATAGAGATTTTAAGAAAGGGAGCTAATCAAGAGGAAGTAATTGATGATTACATTTTCCAAACGTTAGGAGATGTACCAGTAACTGGCCCGCAATCTGTTACTAGGGGAGTAAGCGACCTTGGACTACCTGAATCATTCGGTATAGAGGATTTCATAAAGGTAATTAAGACAACCGACGAAGAAGCTGCAAAAATATTAAGGTTCTTTGAAGACACTGGAATTATCACTCTTGACACACCAGTGATTGGTATTCAACGTGGTGCCAATGTTAAGTGGAGATGGGTAATGGACACAGGTGAGGTGACTACGTACAGCAATGCTTCTGATCGCCTGTTGGGTATGCGGAATATTATAGATCAGGCTCGTCGTGATGGATTTAATAGCCTTGATGAAGTAGCTACGTCTTTAAACGCTGGGCTTGAAACTGCATGGGCTCCAGCGCATGTTGACACTGTTGTTGAAATGGGCTGGAGGCCTAGAGGCGCTCCAGAAACATGGATACAGCAACGTAACGCTGCATTTATGGAACGTGCTCCAATTAAAGCTTTAAAAAATATGCAGGAAAAGGTTTCAACTTTTCATAAAGCTGGTAGTGCGCAAGTATTTAACGCAGATGAAGCTCGTGCATATTCTTCGATGGCTGTCAAAACAGCACAAGCTAATGTAGAAACTACAAAACAAATCTTAACTCGCCATTTCGGTAAAGTTATATCTGCTTTAAAGAAAGCTCGTCCTGAATGGACAGACGAAGAGATACGTGAAGTTGCAGGGAGGATAGTCAATACGTATAAGAGCGCTGATAATAGGAATAAAGCTATGTCGGCACTTAAGAATGAATACAGTCAAGGACCTCGTGATACTGCATTTTTAAATGAAGTAGAAGCTTTTAGCAGAAATCTTGATGTCATGTCGCAGGAATGGGATGACTGGTTAAGGATGGTGAAAGGGGCTGAGTACTCTAAGAAGGAACCTCGCAGGTACATGCCTCGAAGGGTTGATACTGAAACAACTCAGATGGTTAATGATTGGCTGGCAGCAGGAAACGAAATAGGGCGTAAGTTATATAATGATTTGACAAATCGAGATGAAGTTTTCAGATATATGCAAGAATCTGATGATTTCATAAAGATGTCTAAAACATTTGGTGGAAAAACAGAAGCAGAACAATTGGAGTGGATGCGTAAGCAAGCTGAAGCTTACGTTAACTTTATTAAAGAAAACAAAAAGGTTGGTTTAGGACGATTCGGAAAAGCTAAAGCTGCTTTTGGAAGAATGCCTGACGAAAAGAAACTCACGACGATGATAGATGCTAACAGCAGCGGACATTTAAGCGCTCGTGTTTTCCTAGCTGACGTTGAAAACGTTGTTGAAGTGAATAAAGTGATGCGTGAAATACTGGAAAAAGCTGCTGAACGGCACGTTAAAGCAGGCAATAGTGATTGGGCGATAACTAATTTTTATTCTGTTGATCCTGTGGATCAATGGATGCGTTATGTGCGAGGTAATAATGACGCTATTTTAATAAATGATTTAACTTTGAACTTGCAGAAACTTCAAATCATGGATGATGTGGGGTATGGGATAACTCATGGAGGAGCGTTTGATCCAATAGATGTTGTTCCTCCTCCTCCTAGGCCACCTGCTGGTCCTGCTGCTGGTCCTCCACCAGCTCCGCTTGTACCAAAAGGAGCTCCTACGTGGTCAGATGAACACCTTCCTCCACCGGCAAGAAAACTTACTCCTGAAGAAGAAGCAATGGATGCGTTTGATGCGGCGAAGTTTAGAGATGAAGTTGGTTATGGGCCTCCAATGCCCAATACACAAGCAGGCGAAAGCGCAGCAAAAGCTATTAAATATTGGGAAGATGTAGTCGCTAAGACAGAAGTTCAATTAGAGAAAGCAATAGCAGAAGGTGGACCAATATATAAAAAAGGAACTAAAGGCGCAGCTAATATGAAAGCACTTGGCCTTAGAGACAAGCTCGCAAACTCTAAGAAAAAATTAGAGACATACAAAGGAGCCACAAGGCGTGTTACTGAAGCTAAGAAAAGAGATACAGAACGTGTGGCTGAATTAACTGGTGTAGATACAACAACTGATCCTGCTGTACTACGTGCGAAACAAGAAATAGAAGAAATAGAACTATATCAAAATACAGGGCACTTAATATATAAGAGGCCAGATAGCACTTTTGTTGACGACTTTGACTTTGAAAGATTTGCAAATAGCGATACTCCATTCGCTAAAGAAGTTAGAAGGATGCTTGATGAATCGCCAGTTGAAGGTCATATAGCTGATCCTAATAAGACTTGGAGATCTAAAAACCTTAGAAAATTTTCAGAAAAACGTTTAGCTGACCTTGAGGAACAGTTAGAACAAGCTTCTAAAAAGTTACCTGAAACGTTACCAGAACGTGAAGTAGTAGTTAAACAGCTCACAGCTAGACAAGAAGTCGGAACTAGAACAAAAGCAGCCGTTACTGATCTTGACCAACGAATACCTACAGGCGCTAAGCTTCACGAGTTACCGCTTGAAGATAGAAAAATAATTGAACACTGGATTAGGAAAGCTCGATTCGCACTCTATAAAGAAAAACCAGCAGTCCTGTCAACTTCAGAACCTACCCCAGGTTCTTTGTTGAATGTACAACGTGGTACCACTCAGCCAAAAGGCGAACTAGTAACTTCAAAACAAATCGCTGCTGCTGATAAAGCAGCTAGAGGAACCGACGCTGATCTTGATCCTACAAAGCTGGTTGACATGGCGAAGGATGGGCGAGGCCAAACCTTCCCTTACATCAATCATCCTGAAGCGCCAGAAGCTGCAATCACAATGCAATCACATTTGGACTTAGCTGACGATATTATAGAAACAAGTCAGTTAGGGCAATTGCCAGTTAAACCAATTTTAGATGACGCATTCAAAGACATTAATGATCAGCTTGGCAGGATCGCTAGAGATTTAAAAATTGCCAAAGACACTACTAAGGAATTTAATCCAAGTTCTCTTTATCAAGGAAAACGAGGAACTCGCCGAGGTATTAATACGAAACAAGAAGCAGCAGGTACTGATGAAGCTCTACTCGCCATGGAAAAACAAAGGCTAGTTGACAAGATAAAGAACAATCTTATCCATAGCAAACCCATTGTTAAAGAAGCAGATGGCGTAGTTCAAGAAGCTACAGTTAATTTAAATGCGACACAAGCTGTAGCCAACAGGCAAACTCAGCTACATAAAAGTTACGCTAGAAGGTTCGGCACTGAAGAAGGTTCTCCTACTGCTATATGGACTCCAGATGAACAAGCTAAAGGAGTTATCCCACAACGAGGGCATAAGGCATCTAATACGTTTGAAGGGCAAGAACTGGATCTTCGTGGGCCACAACCTAATATAAATGATTTAAGAGATCCGTTGCCGATATCTGACCATAAGTTAGATAGGGTAATATCGGGTGGTCAGACAGGTGCTGATCGTACAGGTTTAGAAGTGGCAGCAGAGATGGGAATCCCTACTGGTGGGAATCCTTCGTTAAATGCATATGTTAAATCAACTGGGAAGCAAGTATTTAAAACTGGTGAAGATGTTTCAGTAGTGCCTTATGTGGTGCATAAGGATACTGTTGGTAAGACTGTTCCAACTAGGAAAAATCTTTTTGGGGATAAAGGCCCTGAAAAATTTGTTCAAGTTACCAAGAATGCATATAACAACAGAGATCAGATGTGGTTAACTGATCAGTCTTTAAAGCATTATATGGATCCGCCAAATACAAAATTAGGTTTTGGTTATCCTGCACGTACTGCAAGAAATGTTATTGATGCTGACGCTACTGTCATTATAGATTTGCAAGCTTTTGACCCAAGTCAAATTAGTAAATCACAGTTCTTTAATAAGATAACAGGTGGTCGTAAACAAGCAGAAAATTGGACTCCGACACACAAGAACAGTACTAATGTGGGTGTGGATACACGGACGCTTATTTCTCAAGAGGGATCAGAGTATTCAGGGTTGTATCCTGCTGGTTCAGGTTCGCAAGACACAATTAGGTATGCTAGGGGTGAATATGTAGATGCGAATTTTGATTATGGTGCAAGGAAAGCAGGAGTTACTGATCCGAGTACAGGCAAAGTAGGTAAGGAATTACCTACTGTTGGTAATATTCAAGCGAATGAATTAACTAGACCTGTCCTTGTATTGAAAGATTCAGATCCTCAGTCTTTACGATGGTTTCATGAATGGTTAAAAGAACATAATGTTAAGACTTTAAATGTAGCTGGTAACGCAAACGTTGGGCAGAACGCACGTGAAATTGTTCGTGTCACACGTGAAATTATGGAAAGTTTAGAGCCAGTTAAAGTAGCTGCTGTCAGGGAAGCAGATGTAATCCCTATTCGTCCTATTGCTAAGCCACAAGTTTCACGAAAGTTATTGCCAGATGTAGAAGTAAAACCAAATATAAAAACAACTTCAATTGGGGCGAAAATAAAGAAAGCTACTAAGCCTAAAGATAAGTCCAATTATAATTTTTGGGATGATTGGTTAGAAGATAAGTGGTTTAAAGATACGATTTGGAAAGGGGGAAGGCATCACTCAGCGTGGTTCGGTGATCAACCTTGGTCTTATGTAAAGGGTACTCCAGCGCATCCTGCAAGACCAATAGCTGGTTATCCAGAGCTGGTTGAGTTAGCTGATCAAGTTGGCGCACAGATGGGCTACCCTAAAGGGTATTTCAACAGCGTTTTGGTCAATAGATACAAAGCAGGTATTGGCGAATTTGAATTAAAATCGGCAAAGGCTGGTGAAACTGTTGAAGATTTGAGCAAAGGATTAAAACCTCATAGGGATGCTGATGAGATCTTTGAATTAGCTAAAGGTGATAAAGCTGCTGGTCATAGTCCAGTGGCAACAATAACGTTTGGTGGAGAAGCGAAGATAAATATTGGAAAAGAGAAAACCAAGAACCTTCATCGAATTAAGAACGTTGAAGATAGTTTTACTGTAGGCAATAACGATATCTATGTTATGCCAGGCGGTGATTTTCAAACCAAGTATTTGCATCAAGTGGATCATGTAAGCAAAGACCCAAGGATAAGTTTTACTTTCCGAAGGATAGGTGCTTGGGGTGAAGGTGGCGCTAAAGAGATAGTAGAAGGTCCTACTACTTACATGCCTCATAGCTATTACATGAGCAAAAAAACTGCGAATGTCCCTACAGGTGGAGAGGCAGCTATCAAATGGGTGCAAGAGGGAAGCCGGAAATCAACAATACGTTCAAAAAGTTATTTAGATGAAAACTTTAAAGACCTTGAAGTCGGAAGCGTGATCGCTATGGGCGATGAGAACAATCATGTTTTTGTTAAGGTCACTGAAGTCAGGAGATTGAGAGACGGCTGGACTAAAGATAAGAGAGTATTGGCAGAACTTTCTGAAACCGAGCTTTGGAAACCAAATGAGATAGCAAGAAAAGTTTATAAAGGCGGAATTGAAAAACCTAATAACCCACGTTATTATATTAAGTTTGAAAAGATTGGTGAAGATGCTGTACCGAGACAACCTGTAGAAACTAAGGCAGGGCGTTTAGAAGGCAAGGCAAAACCTGCTGATAGAATGACTGCAGATGAAATAGAAATGGAATGGACTCAGTTAGGTGGGCATGTAAGCGACCTTAAATCAAGGGTAGCTGCGCCTAGAAGCCCATGGGAAAGCAGGGTAACTCAAGCTAGGCGAGAACTTGACCAAGCTAAAAAAACTAGAGACAAGCTTGTAATGGAAGCAGAGGAAGCAACCAATGAGGAACTTGCTAAGATTGCTGGTTTAAAATCGACTGATCTTGTTGACGGTAAATGGAAGATACGACCTAGCGAAGTAGATGTAGCTCCGCCAAACGCTAAAGAAATAGTTGAACAAGCTCAACAAATGGGGATACCCAATACTAAAAAGTTAGGAGAACATTTACTTAAGGGCCAAGAAGGTACTGACGTTGTGCCTCTACTTAATAACGTTATCGAATGGGTCACTAATAATTTTCCTGAAATCGCTAAGCAAGCTCCTAAGAAAGTCGTTAAACATGTAAAGGATGACGCACGTTTTGTGACACATAATGTTAATGCGAAGCCTATCAACATAGTAAAGGGAAAAAGAACTGGACGGTTCGCCCCCTTATCGCAGGAGGCTTATAGGCCCTTTAAATTTAAGCCACGTAGTATGCAGCATGGTGGTGAAATAGTGGAGAGAGAATTTTTAAGTGTTCAACATGCTTATCAATCATTAAAGTCAGGGCGTTTTAACGAAAAAATCTATAAGAAATACAACGGAGTTGGCGCTAGAGGAACTACGCCCGATAGTTGGCCTAAATATAAACCTACGGTAGATCAAAACAAACTTCTTAAGATGACATATCAAAAGAATGATTGGAACATCGAACTAATGGAAGACATTATGAGGGCTTCCATAAAACAAAATGATGATATAGCGAAACTCCTTGACGAAACAGGCGACTCTCCATTGACTTACATACTTAAGAAGCAAGGCAAGCAAGTAAAGGAGAATATTTGGACTGAGAAATTCCCTGAGATACTACAAAAAATACGTGCAGAAAGAAGACTAGATAAAGTACAGAAACAAACTGCAGAATCAGTAAAAGATCCATTAAAGATAGCTAAAGAAGAAGGGACAATTATTGGGGGTGGAAGTTTTGGTTGGGCTGACCCAATGCCTCCAATAAATGCAGAAGCAAGAGCAAGACTAAAAGCTACCTATGGGCAAGGAGGAAAACAACAACGAGCACTAGTAGCAAGGCCAGGCGCTGTAGAAGGTACCTTCACATACCCTCAAGGGGGCAAGGGTGACTTCGTATTCCAATGGAAATCTTATCGTGACAATACAGTCCAGACGTTAAAAGGAAGAAGCATGGAAGATCTTGAAAGATCGATACTTGCAAATGATGAACTTTCAAAGTACACCATTCACCACGTCGGAGGGGAAAAAGGCGCTGTCCTAATAGATAGTGAAATATCTGAAATGATCACAAGAGATGTCTTGCCTCGTATCAAAGACGGCTACATGGCTGAAGGCATGGGAAATATCATGCATCAATTCAATACAGCATGGGCAGCTTACGCAACCGTGCCGTTAGTAGCAGGCATTGGATTCCATGCTAGAAACCATGGGGGCAACTGGTTCAATATGGTGCTCGCAGGATTTAGAAACCCCAAGTACATTCATCAAGCAATGAAGTACCAACGGCTTAATTCTGTGGTACATGAACACCAAATAGAAAAATTTATTACCCAATACAATGACGCAGTTGATGATCTAGTTAGGGTAGGTGGTAGAAATGTTGGAAAAGAAAAAATAAAACTCACCAAACATGAAGCAAAGATACTCAAACAACTTAACCATAATGCTGTATTAAATGGATCGTTCTTTAAGGACCTTCAATATGATAGGAACATCTTTTTAAGTGCAGCAGGAACAGCTAAAACAAAACGTGCAAGAAATCTATTGGTAA
>Ga0115012_10000303_pt1 | contig 28327 bp, 34 predicted proteins | sample TroAtlMetagenome_FD_88706 | JGI IMG/M metagenome (GOLD analysis project Ga0115012, IMG submission 88706) | Marine eukaryotic phytoplankton communities from Atlantic Ocean - Tropical Atlantic ANT10 Metagenome | ecosystem: Environmental > Aquatic > Marine > Oceanic | place: Tropical Atlantic...
TAAGTATCATGTGATGCCTGATGATGCCGTAGATCTGAATTACTTCCATTGGATGACAGCGCATGATGATAGCGTAGTAGACTCAGACTTTGAAAGCGTAGTCTCAGAGTTTGATAAACAAGGCTCATGCCCCACGTGCAAAGAGGATATCAGATTCGATCAGCACTGGATAGTCACACACCAAGTGGAAGAGGAGGAAAGGATCTTCTCTGTGAAGATCGAACACATTGAGGATGCCCTACACTTCAAGTGTAATGAAGGAGACTTAGAAGATTATGTACAGGAGTACATAAGAAATAATATTAAAGATATAGAATGGACTTATGAGGAAGCGACCAGAAACAAAGATGGTACGCTTAACCATATGTTTGGTGACGTGCCTAAAGCCCTTGATAAATTAACTGTTATTAAAGAGGAGAAAACAAAATGATGATACTAACTGGAATAATCGTATGGCTATTTGTGATAGCTGTTGTACTAAAGTTCTTCGCTACGGCTTCAGAGGTACGTAGAATAGAAGACTTAAATAAGACACATAAAAATAAAATAGATAAAGAACCAAAACGAAAAGTCATAGTGTGGGATGTTGTGTTTGCTTTAGCAGATGAGAATGGTGATGTCGTATATGATTCTAAAGGGGAGGTAGAAGTCTACCGAAATAGAAACGCTCACGACAAGGGTGATTATGAATACCTTGCGGATGAACTTAAACCAGAGGATCTAGAGATCCATGATTACTGTTAGAAATGAAAACAAGAGTACATATAAACCAACACAAGATCCGTAGTAATGCGAAGACAGGAGACAGAGAGCCTGTCATTACAGTCAAGACATACAATGACAATACCTATTGCCATTCCGTAAATATAACTGAGCCTTGTACCATCATCTATTCACCAGACAAACCGCTATCGTGTGGTGCTAAAGTGTGGATCGAGACAGAGGGACAAGTAATCTGTAACGAAGGGGCAACGGTATGAGGAACCCACTGGTAGTAGAAGTAGAAACTAAAGATGGTTCTGTTAGGAACGTGATCTTAACTCAAGGTTTAGACATTAAGAACTTCTTTAGAATAGATGATAACATCTCTTACTTCTTTGATAGAGATGAAGCCACCGAACCGAACGATCTATTAGGTCAGGCAGTTTTCGGAATGATGGAACATGAAGAAGATATCATAACTAAAATAAGAAACGCTAAAGAAATATGAAAACATATAAACATAAGTACAGTGTTAAGTTCAGCATAACAACAACACACAAAGATCATTGGGGTGTTAGCGATGAGGGATTAGTATCCGCACTCGCTCAAAGAATCAATGAGCTTGCTGATTCAGGTTCCTTCAAAGAGTCCGTTGAACATGAGAGTACAACAGAACATCCTTGTAACCCTGCACAGAATACAAACTTCCATATCTTAAAAGAGCTAGGGAACATTGAATGGGATCTCAAGTTCCTTGCAACAAGGTCAATGGATAAAGAAGATAAGGATAAGATACTGGAGAGATTAGCTTTTGTTAAATCACAAGTAAGTAAAATATATAAATGAAAATAGACTGGGAAGAAAAGTATAGGGAGCTTCACCTTAATTTAATCGAGATGCGTATCCGTTGCTCGTCCTACAGGGCGGGAGTAGAGAATGCGTTGAAGTGGTTACAAGAAGAGGAAGCAGAGAATATACATCCTGCAACAAACATAACCCACTTAACTGAAGAGGCTACGTGGGATAGAATAAAAACCAAGAAACATAATAAAGAAAATGGCAACTAAACTAGACAAACAAATAACAAGAGAAGCAGAGATCAATGGAACAATGTACCATGTATCACTGACACCTGACCCCGAACCATCCTTAACTTACAGAGAGAAAGGAACACGGGGTAAGGGAGTATCAATACCTCTTAGTTCATTATTAAAAGAAGACATTAACCTAACCGCACCAGTGCAGTACAAGAACATTGGCGAAGTGTATATGTCTGCGGCTGAAATCAAATCAAAGATTGCTGTGTCCGACAGAGATTATAAAGAGAAGGTTGCTGTGTTAGAAGCTGTTGATGACTTCGTTAAACTTGCGGAGTGGCAAGCAGATAAGAATGCACCCGACTCTGCAATAATGGATCAAAAGATATGAACACATATGTCATTGACTCATATAAATATAACAAGTATAATTAGATATCCGAGATGAATATAATAAGACAGATTCAACCCAAGGGCGCACCCTTTATTGTGGACGCTGAAACGGACGATGATGGTAATATTCTTAAGGATACTGTGAGGGTATACCCGATCATCCCTTCTGACCCTCCTCGAATTGGGGAGTGCATACCTTTAAACGTAGTAGATAAAACAAGAGAAGGAGCTCCGTTCCTTTTTATAAAACCAAAGAAAGACAATGAGACTAATTAAAAAAGTAGAGCCCCAATCAGTAATGAAAGCTTTAACAGATATATCTGGATTCACTTCCGAAGACTTAGCATCGGAAGCATCTGGTGGAACCATCGCTGACTGGAGACATCTTGGAATGTATGTTGCTAAAGGTTATGGCATCCCGCTGAAGACAATCGGTGAGATGTTCGGTAGGCATTTTAGTACTGTGTCATCTGCTGAACGTAAGGTTAAATCCTTACTCAAGCATGATGAAGTAAGCAGTGCTATTGATAAGATAAAAGATAAAGTAGAAAACACACAGGAAGAATAATATGTTTATTAAAAAATACTGTAAGACTGACCGACCTCCATTTGAGAGAATACTAATGACCCAATCCGATGAGCCTATCCCAAACTACCATGTGTATGGTGAGCGTGAGAAGCAGAGCCCAACAACATTGTATTGGGGAACAAGCCGTGCAGAAGCTGAAGGAACTTATGAAACTCTTATGTCTCGCTACATGATTCATACTAAAGCAACTTTCTAGTAGAAAAGATTTGACTAACATATCCTACTGAACTAAAGGTTAGCCATGACAAGAGTAGTGGCACAGACAATAACAAACTCAGAGGTTACATATGAATGTCCTCATTGTTGGTCAACACGTAAAGGAGAGTACCACGCAACAAACAAATTTAAGAATGGTAAGATTGCTAAAGATAGAAAACCCACAATACATCGACATGGTAACGGAAGGGAACTGGCTTCTAGCTTTGACAATGGTAAAGTCTTCAATCAAATATCACACTGTAAATTTGTATCGGACGAAGTGAGTATACGAATCACAGAAGATACTAAACGAATAAACAAGTAAATGTTTTTTCATAAAAACCAAATAGTAAGAATAGAATCAAGAGAGAGTCTTGGGCGTGGGGTACATAGGGTTGTCATTATCCCTTTTCTAGCCTCATTGATTAACACTTACTATTCTGGCTCCGCCAATACACCACACCCATACACCCAAGCAGATAGCATAAAAGGTTTTTTATAGGTATTCCCCTTTTGTGTAGTTTGTTTGGTCTTACCAAAACAAAAGATCCCGCTCTTATAAGGTTATTGATATTGACTCCTTATGAGGGCGGGTTTCTTTTATTCTACAGGGATGTACCGACCATATGATTCCAACTGGTTCTGGTATGTACGCAGTCTTTCAATATGTACATCTCCTTTGGTAGCCATGTTCTTTATGAACGGAGTCTGTAAAGCAGGGCGTTCCATAAGTCCGTTGAGCAAGAGAGCCATTCGCCTCTTACCATAACCACGATTAAGAGCTTGGTTGTATATCTGCTCATCAGTTAAACCTAGCTTCTTGAATCCTCTAAATGTTTTTATTAAGTGTGCGTTAATCCTCCTACGCTTTTCGATATCTTCATCTGTAAATCCTCTGACCATATCTTCAGAAAGAGAGTCATCAGTATACATACGATTCTTAAGAGCTGCTACTCTACGATACTCACCTGACCTTTCCGATAAGAACCTATCGAGCTGTTGGTCTAACTTAATATCATATGGCTTCATAGGCATCAGCTCATTTACGAGAGCCCCTATAGGTGTCGTTATAAAATCAGATACATCAGGATCACCTTCCGTTAATTTCATTAGTCCTTCTTTGAACTTTGTAGGAGTTCTAGGTGCATAAGCTTCTGCAAAAACAAACCCAAGTTTTTTAGAGAATGCTTCAAACACTGTGTCGTTGGCTTCGACTATTGGCAGACCTGTTTCGGGGTCTCTATTATTTAAGGCACTAGATACAGCTCCTGCTAATATCTGCTCATCTAAATACTGCTCCATAACTAATGCTTTAAATAAAGCAGAACCTCCTTCTGCAGGTGACCCTCTCCACACTTGCTCTAATCCTCTCATTAGTGGGTCAACTATCATGGCGTAAGGGTTTAGGTATGTGAAGTCTACTGACTTAAGCTTATCTCCTTTACCAATATAAAAGAAAGAATGTGATCTTAAGTACTCAGGCATAGAGTCTCTAAGAGCTTCGTCTTCCTCTTCGCCAATTCCTGATAAAGCATTGACTATAATAGGAGCTATAGCAGATGCCCCTATTGTTGTCCCCCAGAAACCATAAGCTCTTTGCTTACCTCGTTTAATTAAAACTGGATTACCAGATTGTTTCTCCTCTTTAATTAGAGATATTGTGTTCACTGCGATACGCCAGACTTCTATTTTGAAACGAACGAAAGGAGCGAACATCACACCAAGCCAAGTTTCTTGTAGCCTTTGAACAATCGGAGGAGCTTGATCATATTGTTGAGAAGTAGCTTTAACTTTTCTTGCAGCGTCCTGCATGAGCTGCTCATCACTCATCCCACCGTACTTTCCATCTACTCCTTTAGGGTCTTTAGCTCTGGCTTGTTGGAGTACATCCAACTCATTCATAAAGTAAGCAATCTTGTAGAAGGTATCCACCGACTGCGACATCTCCCGCAAACGATTGTATAATTTCTTAACAGCTTTAGGGGTTTTATCACTAGCTATATCTACTATATCTTTACTCTTATTAACTTCTTTCTCAAGACCTTCAAGGTTATCTAAAAGTTCCCTTTGAATTTGTTCCTCGCTTGGAGGGTTTGTTATTAAATCCTGTATGAGCCTAGCTTCTAATGAGTTGCCTCCTATGCCTAAGCCTATCATTGTTCTATGAAAAGCACTTACCTCTTCCTTACCCATCATAAGATATTTTTTACGTATACGTTCCTGTACGAGAGCCTTACCCATCTTATCCGCACGAATAAATCCTTGTGATGGCCCGAAGAACAGCACGTTAGATACGATGTTTCTTACATAGAAACCGAACGACCCTAGAGTTTTAGCTCCTAAAGATAGTCCCGTTAACGAAGCACCTATTCTGTTAATCGTTCGAGCTGCTTTCTCTGACTCTTGGATTACCTCTCTGGTTTTAGGAGCTAACATATCTTGGACGACTTGATCCATTTCTTTATTAACGAAGTAAACTTTACCGTCATTAAAAGGAGCTGCGTTAATTAAACCAGCATCTTTACCTGCTGTTATTTCCAGCCTCTTTAAGCTCTCATCACTATCTTGCTCAAAGATCATATCTTTCGTTGATGGAGACTCCTCTGAGAAATCCCCTCTTACCTCTCCAGTATCTTTACCTTCTACAATAAAACCATTTGTTTGCCCTACATCTTTTAGGTTCTGTATAAAGTTTATATGTGAAGAGACTAAACCTAAGTGTGAGAATGTTTTTAGTAGTTCGTTATAACCAGTATCATCAGAAGCCTCACCTAATAAATCACGAAGTTCCTTTGGTGGGTTCTTTCTTTTTTTCAAAGCACCAATGTTCAGGTTAATTATACTCTTTTTGTGTTCGGGTATTCCCTTAATCAAATTAGAAGAAGCCACTTTACTTTGTGGAGTAACTTGTATATCTAAGTAATCGTTTACTAGCTTCTCTTTGAATGTTGGATCAAACTCTTTAGATGTAAGTGACCCTCTTGCAGCTTTATATCCCGCAGGATTTAATGTCTTATATTGAGTTAGTAAAAAATCCCCTGCTGCGTTACGCACGTTCTCATAGTTATCACTCTCTCTTACATTCTTTTCGTATTCTTTATCTGTGAATAGCTTATATGTTTTATGTAAATATATATTTAAGTTATCTGATATAGCTATACCAATCTCTGAGTGCTTATCGCTATTACTAACGATTGATTTTATTCGTTCTGAAAGTTCATCAGTCAATTTTCTTAGCTCAAGTAAATGTTTAACTAAGTCAGTTTGATAAGGGTCTCCTTTGAAGTTTTGCAGTTTCGCAAGTTTCTCTATTGCTTTAGATCTTCTTTGGGTAAACTGTTTTCTTTTCTTATTAACAAACGCCTCACGTACAGATGCCACTTCCTCATCAGTTAGTTTCCTTGCCCTGTCTAACTTTTCTGCAGCTTTAATCGCTTGCTGTTCCTTACGTAAGTCTGCTTGAAACTCATCGCTAGTTTCAGGTGTGATGTTTTCCTTACTGCCTGTAACATCTTGTATTAAAGCTGTAGGAGCATTGCCGTTAAAGTCTTTTTTAATTATCTCTTCTAGGTTTTTTTTAAATAATTCAATGTCTACTTCTACTGCTTCTCTAATATATCTTCGTTGCTCTACAAGTCTTTTAACTCTTGGGTCTAGTGTACCAGAGAACTTATCTACAAACCATCTTATCATTCCATACTTTGAATCACTCTTACCTTTATACTCTCCGTCCTTGAAGAAAGGTAATTCAAATAAAGGGGTGTAACTTCCGTACCCAATACCCCCTGTATCAGTTTCAAAGTTACCTCTATCTAGACCACCCGCTTGTGAGTACCTTATGTCTGGGTTAGTGGGATCAAACCTTTGAGATAAAGGAATGACATTACCTTTATCATCTTTAGTTACAGGATCGGATAACTTTATGTTGTTTGGGTTAAATACGATGTAAGAGTCATTACCTTTATCTTCAACTCTGTTTTTATAAACTACGCTGTCATATCCTTTTGAGTTCAGGTACGCATCAAGCCATTCGGTTTCTTCTGCTACATTATCAACCTCAAAAGCTTCCATTTCTCTCAACTGCCCATCATATACCATTTCAGTAGTTAGATTTCCATCAAAGTAAGCGTCAGCATCTGATTCAAATTCTGGTAAAATATCACCACCTTCAAAGATTTGACTTAATATATGTGCTATTCCCCAACCTCCGCTTCCTTCCTTCTCATCCAAACGGAGAGGGTTTTGTGCCTTCAAGTAAACTGAATATGTTCTCTCATTATCAAAACTTTTCTCCATACTTGGAGCTAATTTAAGTTGTTGTGGTGTTGGTCTTTTATCCTTGATCCGATCTTTAGCAGCTTGTTTAGTGCCAAAATGAAATCCCACATCAGTTCTTGAGGAAGAACTGATACTACGAGACTCAAAAACATTGAACTTATTTATGACATTAGTACCATGATAGACAGGGCCAACAGTGTACCCTGTATTCCTTGCTGCTTGCAACGCACCCGCTTGTGATTCTCGTTGATCAACTACAATGTTCTTATCAGGATCTGTATCAACAAAAGGCTTATCGTCTATGTACGTAGCCAATATGTTAAGAGAGCTTTCGGGGTCATCTATATCAAACTTAATTATAGGGTTCACTTCAAACCCTCCTTTAAGTCTTGCCATTTCTCCTGCTAATCTATTTAGAGCTGCTCCAACGACAGGGTTGTCGCTATCTTTCTCTCGCATTGCGTTAAATCGATTCACATAAGAACGCAAGTAGCGCATGAATACTCTAAGGAAATTTGGATTGTCTCTGTAGAAAGCTAACTCTTCTTCACTAGTAAACCCTTTAGTTAATCTCTGCGCCTTCATTCGTAGAAACTCATCTACTACGATATGGTGCATATTACGCTGCTGACTTGGGCTTGCATCAGGAGCTAGTAAAGCACGAGCGTTAGCTATGCTTTCTGGTTTGCCTTCATAATACGTATCTATTATTTCATTTACTTGTGTGGCGGGTAAAGAAGCAAAGATCTCATCCATCTCAGCTTTACTTAGATTTCTCCAAGCTGAGTGGTGTATAGTTTCGTGGGCTGCTTCAAACCTTATGACGTGTTGAGCGTTGCCTCTGCTAAGTCCCATTGTAAGACGTGACATACCCCAAGGATTAATTACCAGTCTCATTCCTTCGTTTGTCTTTTCAGCTCTGACCGCTCCCTTTGCTTTATTAGCAGGGTCATAGTCAACACGAGTCTCCATACCCCAAAAGGATGCTATACTTTCCGCTTGAGCCTTATTCTCTTTATATCTCTGGTGATGTTCTTCAGCAGTGAGACCTCCTCCTTTTTCCATAGACTCTTCTTTGTTCATCCAAAGGTCACCAAAAGAATCAACGAATTGTTTTTCTTCTTCAATCGCTTTAGTTCTTCTCTCCTCAAGCTGACTTTCCGTTAACGTCTCTCCTTCTAAAGAACCTGATTGCGATTCACGTTCCTCTGTTGTCTCTGTCTTAGACGTTCCTTGTTCTAGTATGGTATTAGCTTCTTCTTTTGTAAGTAATTTCTTATTTAGTTTCTCTGTTATCTGTTTCTTTAATTGTTCAGAAGCAATTCTTTCGTCTGAACGCAGCTTTGCCGCTGCTTCAGAGCTATTTAAATTAGCAAATTCTTGGGGAGTGCCACCTGTTAGACTTATAAACTTTTCCTCTGATATCTTCCCAGCTTTAAACGATTCATATAAGTTACTAGCTTTCGTTAGGTACGATCTGTCTTGCGGAGTTACATCTATAATTTCTCTAGATCTAGCTGCAGTTCTTAGTTGTTGAACTAAGTTCTCTTTGTTCTCTTCTATGAATCTTTGAGTCAGAGGTGATCCTGTTTCACCGAGCTCTTGTATTACTTGCTCTATCTTCTGCTCTTGTAATCTTTCGAATCGAGCTCCCCTTCCCCTATCCATCATGCTACGTACACCAACAACTCCCGCCCCCATAACGCCACCTATAGAAGCAGCGTGTAACCCAACCATCATCCTATCAATCATTGGTGTTTCTTCGTTAAGAGCCGCATCCATAATGAATGTTTGTACAAACTCATCAAGACCTTCTTCTAATGCCTCACTCATAGCAGGTATACCATAGGATTTAAGGTTGTTACCTATCCGACCCTTAAGAGATTGTTTCATTTGGCCTTCAACAACCTCTAATAAATCTGCCTTAAAGTTTTTAGCTCCAAAACCTTTTGCATTTAGGTTACCTATTTTTTCAAGCCCCGCTAACATACCTTTAGTGGTCATGCCTTTGAGAAAGGCACTTTCAAAACCACCTAACCCAACACCCATAAAGGCAGTTGTTATCAAACCTGTAACAGTTCCCGCCATCATAGCGTACCCTAAAGCTGCATCGTGCTTCTCTTCGTGAGTCATGTTATCAGGCTGTGCTGCATACACAGTTGCATAAGTACTACCCGCACTTCTATTAGCCGCAGGTAAAAATGTTGCAGGGAAATAGGATGCTTTACGGAACATCTTATTGCCTACTGCTTTGTTATAGGCTTTTAAAGCGTCTTGGACTCCATCAAAAGAAGCCTTCTCAGCGGTGCCTTTTAGTTCTTTCCTAGCAGCAGCAGCTAAAGCTATATCTTTTGCCGTATCACCGAACTGCCTACCTGCAGCGACTTTACTAAGATTCTTAACAGCTAACTTTGCTGCTGAAGTAGCTGAACTTTTAGTAGCAGCATAAGCTACACCACCAGTACCTACAGTAAACGACGATAAAAGAAGGGTAGCGGATACGTCAACAACCATAGGAGCTACAACATTTGATAAGTCCATACCCCAACCAAAGTCATCTCCAAATAATGAAGCTACCTCTCTTCGACGCTGCCTATCCATTTGGTTTTCCACTAAGTAATTAGTGGCTCCTTCACTTTTAAATACAACCGAGCCTAATGAAGCGAAGAGACCTATAACAGAATCAGGTATAGTAGCCGCTACATCTCCTAATCTGTTTTTTATAGAACTGTAATTACGTTTATCAGCTAAGAAAGTATCCAGTACGTCTGTGTCAGAAGCACCGCTAACTCTACCTGCTTGCTTGGCGGCCATCCAGTCGTCACTAGTAGCTGCTGTGTCAGCTAAAAACTTATCATACTGCTCGTATGTAAGTTGTCTGAACAATTTACGTTGGTTCCTGAGCGATGTGACTTGGTTAGGGGACAACCTTTTATCTGTACTGATAGCTCTTTCGAATCTATCCCTCTGTTGCATTAGAGACGGGTGCGCTAACACATGACCACTACCTAATATTCGGATGTTCTTAGCGTCTTCATCATACAACTTGAACTCACTCCTATCGTTTACTTCACTAGCAGCGAGTAGCTCTACAGTATCCTTAATCTCTTTGTCAGAGTATCTATTAAGAGCAGCTCCTTCCCCAAACCCATTCTTACGGCTGTAAGAAGATGATAATCCTTTACGGAAGTCTCCTATCACAGCACCCATAGCGGATGACTGGTCTTGATCAGGCTTTATATCATTTTGTTTTACAAGCTCACGCATATTATCTAATGCGTTCTGTGCTATATCATCAGCAGGATCTTCTGATCCAAGGATATCATTTATCTCACGAAGGAGATTCGCTTGCCTTATACTTTCAAAAACAGTTGTGTTTTCGTATGCTCCTTTCTTAAGACCCGACATTACACGGTAAGCATCTGAGTAATCGAGTGCTCCTAAACGTACAGAGTCGTCGAGAGCCTTACCCCTATCTTCTATCCCTATACCTCCAATAATCTTTTCAACACCCTTGTCATCTTTAACTCTAGCGAAAGGTAAGCTTCCTGATTCGACTAATAATGTCTTCGCTCTGTTTAGTTGTTTACCTAACTCTTCCTTATTACCGTCTTCACTTTGTATGTTATTGAAATAAATAGAACCTGCTTCTTCACCGTAAGCCATACGGATAAGGTTTGTCTGAGTCTGTGCATCCTTCTGTGGTTTAAGTGTACTTAGGAATCCTTCTGACTGAACCTCTTCTTCAGATACTATTCCGTTATTAAGTAAACTACCTACTAAGCCTTGCGATATAGAGCTTTCAACTTGATCATCTAGTTCTCCTGTGCGGAAGAAGTGTCCTCTTTGATAGTCAGCGTAGCCTTGAGCACCGAGCAATGGATCATTGATATTTGATCCTGCAGAAGTTGACCACTGACTGAATGATTGGAGTGGTGGGACGATGATGTTTTGATCAAGGTCGTTAGGCACGGGGGTTTGTCCCCCCAAAGATAGGGTTGGATATAGGTCTGACACAGCAGAATTTGGGTTTGTATAGTTAGTAGTTAAAGGATTTACTGCCCCCAACTAGATACAGCAGCTTCAGCAGCAGGGTTAGCTGCGGCTACTTCCTGCATAGCTCTCATTGAGAGTGCACCTTTTTGAGTTAGTAAACCTTGGTAAGCTTCAATATATAAATCTTTCTCATCCATATCAGCCAACCTACTTTTCTCGCCTTCTGGTATGTTCTTCCTTGTTGGGTACTTTAGTAAAAGGAGTACCTCAATAAGTATCTCTTTATTGTCCTTACTTGCTGGAAGACCTTGTGCTTGAAGTAACGCTTGTATAGCAGGATCGTCAGAGTTACCTCTCCTTAAAGATGAGAGGATGCCCTCGATATCTTCAAGTTCTTTGAGCTGCTCGTCTCTAGTTTCTTTAGTACCTTCTCTTAGACCCACTGCTCTGAGGTTGTCTCTCATCTCATCAGAAGCTTGGTTGACAAATTGTGTGTCTCCTTTAGTTACTTGCTTCTCAATGAAAGTGTCCATCCTCTGCTTATCTGTTTTATTTACTTTTAACTGGTCAGAGGCTGAGGTGAATATAGAACTTATAGTCGTGTTCGAAAGAGTTGGAGCTATGTTAGGAGACAACATAGTGCTCGTCAGTTTCTTTTGTTTATTAGAGTCTGAATCTGAAGAAGCCATTATCTCCCTTACACGAGAAGTAACTAAGGGAGTTAGTTGAGCTACTCGCTGCTCATCTCTGTTCTTTCTTTGGGCTGCTTGTAGGTCTGTGTAAGCTTTCTGTTGCTTAGACATATCAGACAGTTTGGTTTCAAACCTATTAGAAAACATTGCCTGTTCGGAAGCAGGTAAGTTTGCCGCAGATATGTCTGAAAAGAAGTTACCTCTCAGATCTGCCATACTCTGTGAAGGATCATAAGCTGATGGAGAAGCGGCTCTACGCATTTGTAGTAGACGTTCTTGTTCCCTAGCTTCGAGCTCTCTATGTTCTGGCCTCATTATAGTAGGCTCATTCAGTCTTTCGACCTCTGCCTGTAAAGCCATCTTACCAGCTTCAGCACCATAGCCCTTCTTCCTAAGCCTACGTGCAGCTCTTTTATACTTAGAAGAGGTACGGTCTTTCGAGTACCTTTCTCCTAATTCGTATTGTGGCATTGTACTAAACTTCATACTACGATCCCAAAATCTTCTTCATTCTTTTCCTGTTCTTTTCTGTATCTTCGAATCCTTTTGCAACCTCTGGAGACATTGGTTCAGGTTCTTTTACCCTATATTTATCTAAAACTTTTTGCCTTTGTTGACGCTGCCTTTGTAAACCAACAGCTTCTTCTCCCGCACGAGTCATACGCTCAGTGGCTTCAGCTTCCATACCAGTATCTTTCTCAAACTGTTTTCTTTCCTGTTCTAGTCTACTGCCTCCTGCTCCATCGCCATATCTGTTACGGAAATTTTCCATAACGATTCGTTTAGGTTCCTGCATATCGAACTGTCCTTCACGAATACGGGCTTGTCTTTCAGCAGCACTACGTAATCGGAAACCTCCATCAGCTTCTCTCTGACCTAAACGAGTAGGCTTCAGTATGGCTTGATCTTTGACCATTTGGTCATACCCACCTTTATACCCATAAGGGCCTTCTGCTCCTGAAAGTCTTACTTGTTTATCTCTAGCCGCTTTCAGTGCGTCAACTTTATCTGTATTAGGTTTAGGAGTTGCCGTACCTGTACCTGTACCTGTACCTGTTACCGATCCTCCAGTTTTATTAGGGTTAGGTGCTCCAACAAAATCAGAGTCGCCTTCTTCAAGATATTTCATCGGCTTAAAACCTAAGTCATAGAACTCAGGAATATCTTGCTCGGTCTCTGAAACATTTGTTACAAGAGCACCAGCACCTTCAGGTAAATCATCTAGTGATGTAAGCCTACCAAATTCTTTAAAACTCGAATTATTTATTCCCTTACCTAATTTTGCAAGAGCAGCTTGATCAGAGTCACCGAAAGCATCATCTGTAGCATACCCAAAAGCGTTTAATATAGCATCTTCATCTCCATAACTATAATCTCCAATTAAAGCAGACCTTAAGTTACCTCCACCTTTTTTAAAATAACTAACACCTTTTTCGTTTTTAGAAGCGGATACTCTATCTACTAACTCAGAAGCATTAGGCCCTCCTATAGTACGTATTAGGTTTGCTATGGATGAGACAGATGCCTCTTGAGTACCTCCTTGAACGCCATCTCCTGTTTGGTACAAGGCTTTATTCAAGTCCTTCGCTAATTTATTAGCAAACTGTTGTTTTTCGTCTTCAGTAAAGTCGCTGTATTTTCTGTTATCCGCCATAAAATTTAAATATTATTAACTATAAATTTAGTTTTTTTATATGAAAAGTCAACAAGGCTATGTGCCTTGAAGCGCTTCATTGCTTAACATGTTAGATAAACGCTTAATTGAACGCCTTGGCCTATTGATTTTACTAGAATTTCCTGTGTCCATAGGCTCAACAGCTACTAAACCGTGACGTTGACGAGCTAAATCTAAACATAAGAACGCAGCATCTGCTAAGTCAGGGGATTTACCTAGTCTGGATTTGTGTTCTACCTTACTTTCGATCTTCATTCGTAAGGTAGCACCTTTAACCATATCATAATTCCTACCTGTTATTTCTTGAGCTAAGTCTCCGTTCATACCAAACAACTGTTTAGTTCTACAAAGCTCTTTGCCAACGAACCAAAGCTCTGTTACTCTGTTTACGTACAACTCACTTCCTATAAGTTTAGAATTAGCCGAAACCCTACGCTCAGATGCACGACCACCAAAAGAAACTCTCAAAATCTCGTCGCTCCATTCTCCAGCTAGTACGTCACAAAATGGAGCACCTGCTCCAGTTGCGTCTACTGCAATATCCATCGGTTTTATCTTTCTTTTTTGACACTCCGCCTTCACCTGACGAACAATCTGGTAAGTCCTCGGAACCGCTTTGTTGGTGGCATCGTCATTAAGATGTATAGCTTCTCCAAGCTGGCAGACAAACTGTCCTGTTGAGTCATAACCAACATGACCAGTATATAAAATACATCTATCACCACCATTGGTAAAAGCAGGGTCTAAACCAGCAATAGGTATAGGGTTCCCTTTCCATTCTACATTGTTCATTGATCCGCTACGAGCCAACTCTGCTTCATTATATATGGTGTCTTCCTCATCTCCATCAAAGAACACAGCACGACACATCCTGTAGTACCCACGAGACTCTTGTCCTAGCAGGGCTTTGTCTTCGTTTAACTTTTCTGTAGTAGGTAGCCAAGGGTATATAACCTCATCAGCTACAACATTAGGACTTCGTTCAGCATCAAACCTTACATACTGCCCACCCCATTTTGTTCTCCATTCGTAGTCTGTATTAGTATCAACACTATCCCAACCATCTTTAGGTGTAGACCAAACACCAAAAGCATCGAACCTAGAGTTCGGGTTACTCAACCCCACCATCTCGAATCTCTCGTTCTTAGATAAGTTACTTAGACCAGCTTGAACAATGGCTTCGGATATTTCTGAAAGCTCATCAGCTATTAATATTATTCGCTTCTGCTTAATACCAATAAATTTTCCTATCGCTTCTTTAGTTTTTGATTTCTCTGCTGCTATCAAAGATAAACCAGCTCGCTCTATCAAGTTTCCCGTCTCTGTTTCGTATGCAGCGTTACCTATACTGTCTCTTATTCGTATAGGAGCTCCTTCTATAACCATCAAAAGCGAAACAACAGAACCCCATATTCTTTTACGAGCTTCTCTTAAGGTAGTTGATGTTAATAGTATTAGCGTATCTCTTGGAGCAGCTAACCAGTTTAGTATTCCCCAAGCAGCTAGTGTATGTGACTTACCACTGTTAGCCGCTCCACCTATAGCAATGTATTTATTACGAATGACAGCCCTTATCATCTCTTCTGCCCAAGGATGTTTTACCATCATAGGCTCTGGACGTTCAGGGCAATTCCAAATCTCATCACACAGTCTCCAAAAATAATATTCTTTTGCTCTGTTAGAGTCGTGGTTACCTAACCCGTACAACAGAGCTGTTATAGTGTTCGTAGGCGGTATTAGTATACCACCAACATCCATCTTCTTTGTCTTAGGGTCTATTCGTGGTTCGTATGCTTTGACAGACTTATTCATATTACTTGAATTTACGTATAAAAATACTATATTCTAATTGCTTTGCCTAAAAAACAAAATGATTCACAGTTCTTAGATAGGGAGGACGTTAAACGTGCTCTACAACTATACAAACAGGACTACAAGTTAACTACTATAGCTGATGAGCTAGGAATATCCACGTCAACTCTACGTAGATGGCTTAGAAAAGCTGGCTTTGGCCCTAAGAATGACTCTTATGGATCAAACCCAGACACTGAAAAAGAAAAAAGCGTAGATCCTATACAAGAATCATTAGACGAAGACCTTAATAAGAAAACTAAAGAAGCAATTAACGTAGCTAAAAGAGAAGCAAGGACTGCAGAAGAAAAAAACATACTCGAAATATCAGAGGCACAAACATCTCCTGCCGAAAAGTATCAAACTTATGTAGCTGCAGCGGGTATGCGTTTACTTAGGGACTCTATGAGTAACTTAAGACCTCCTAAAACTATTCGTGAGTTAGACCAGTTGGATCAAATGATCAGAAGGAACTTAGGTCTCAATGATAAGAAAGGTGGAGGTGCAGGTAAGATGCAAATCGATATAAGTATTTTAAATAACGCTCGTGCTAACAAAAGCAAGAACGCTATTCAGATAAACCAAGAAGATATAGTTGATGTCGAACCAGAAAAACCAAAAGACTAAAGAAGACGCAGAATCTACCTTACTTTTATACTCAGGACTAGAGGACGCTTTTATAGGAACCGTTGATAGATATAACAACCCGCCAATAGCTTGTTATTCTAAAGAGATAACTATCTCACTTTTAAAAAAACAATTTAATTTATCTACCAAAGAGGCAAATGATAGGTTAGAATATGAGTACTTACTAAACAATTTTGGTGATGCTACTCCATGTTTTCTAGAAGACAGAGCGATATAAAAATGTTCCCTAATAGGGAGATAGTCGAACATCCTACTATAGTATATAGACAGGATATACCTCCTAAAGATTTTACGTTTAGGAGTGACATACTAGTCGGCTCTTACTACCTAGTCATTCCACACACAGCTAAGGAAGTCTTTTACATTCAAATGCTTACAAAAAATGTCGATGTATTCTTACCGTATGAGGGCGACGGGTTACTGTTGAGTAAAAAAGCCTTACAAGGTTTATGATAATTGGTATTGATAATGGTTTAGACGGAGGGCTAGTTGCTATCTCAAGGCATACGGGTGCTTTAATCGATAAGACTATTATGCCTACAATACATAGAGCAGGTAAGCGTGAAGTTAACTCACGAGCTTTGTATGAATGGATAATGAACCTTGGGCAATGTGCAGATGATTTCTTGATAGCGATTGAGGAACCATTGAAACATGCTAAATCCTCGCAAGCTGTCCGATCAATGGGTATTTCTTTTGGGAAAATTATGGGAGTCTGTGAGAGCAGAGAGTGGGCACATTGTTGTGTGTCAGTTCACAAGTGGCAAAAGTTCATGTTAGGTAGTGTACCTAAAGGTCAAACCAAACAAGCTGCCCTATGGAAAGCAGAGTGCCTTGCTCCTGACGAATGTTGGCAGAAAAGTAAGCGAGCTTCTAAAGCACATGATGGTATGATTGATGCCTTCTTAATTGCTAGATATATAAAAGATAAAACTATTAGCGCATAGTTTCTAAACTGTATTATATTAAAAGCAGTTAAGCCTTTCTTGGTTTTATGCTTAACTAGGGGAGTAGGGGTATTTGCTTTTTTCTACCTCTACTCCCTATTTCAATTCTTTTCTCTAGACAAGTATTTGAGGGTAGTGTATGGGTTGTCGAAATGAAAACCTTATTTGAACGACAGAAAGAAGCCTGTGATTTTTTCTTATCAAGACAATTAGAAGATATCAATACTATAGATAGTAGTGCTGTAGGTACAGGGAAGACAGTGGTAGCTGCACACTTAGCTAGAAACTTAGGAGGTGAAGTAGCTGTCATATGCCCTAAAGCAGTTATCCCTTCTTGGGAAAGAGAGTTAAAGGAGACAGGGATAAAACCTTTATTTGTCCTCAACTACGAAAGTATTAGAAGAGGACGTGCTCCCTTTATGTCTAAGAGGGGTAAAAAGATAATGCAATGGCACTTACCTAAAGGCACTTTAATACTTATAGATGAGATACATAAATGCAAAGGAGCGTTTACTCAGAACGCACAGCTGTTAATTAGTTTAGTCCAGCAAGGGTATCGTATACATGGAATGTCTGCCACAGCAGCAGAAGACCCTACAGAGATGAGAGCGTTAGGGTATATGTTGGGACTACATAGCCTTAATAAAACCGAAGGTAATCTTAAAAGTTGGTACGGTTGGATGTATAACAATGGGTGTGCTCCTGATCAGTGGAAAAAGTGGCGGTTGATTACTAAGAAAAAGCTAGACTCTATAAAACAAGGGATATACGGAGTAACAGGACACAAGCTTACTGTTGATGATTTCCCTGACAGTTTTAGAAACAATAGAGTTTTTATAGAGAATGTAGAGTTCTCAGATAAAAAAGGAATACAAAAAATATACAGGGATCTTGATATCACTCCCGAAATAGTTACTCAATATATAGAAGAAGGGACAGTAGGCGATAGCGAGTGGGCTCTGGTAAACATTTTACGGGCAAGACAGTTAACAGAAGCTGTAAAAGTTCCTGATATTGTTAACATGGCTGAGGACTTAATTGATCAAGGTAACTCTGTAGTGATCTTTGTTAACTTTAAAGACACTGTTAAAGCTCTATGCTCACAACTTAATTGTAGCTCTATAGAAGGCGGTCAGACCATAAAAGCACGGCAGCAAATCATTGATGATTTCCAAGATGACGATGAAAATGTACTCGTTGTTAATATTAGTGCTGGAGGTACAGGACTTTCATTACACGATATTAATGGCAAAAGGCCCAGAGTTAGTTTAATATGCCCATCGTATTCAGCTAAGGAGTTTGCACAGACGTTAGGTCGTATTCATAGGAATGGTGCTAAGTCAGATGCGTTACAAAAAATACTAGTCGCTGTAGACACCATTGAGGAAAATGTGATACAGGCGGTAAATAGAAAATTAGAAAACATGAAAGCACTACATGGATAATACACACACCCAACTAAAATTAGGTATAAATGTCAAACCTGTGTTTGAACATAGAGCATCAGACACCGAAGATAAAAAATTAAAATATAATCCAATACCAGAAGATTTAATAGAGGCTGTGTATTATAACAATGGGGGTGTTTTCTGGAAGAGAGACATAAGAACGAATAGACATCTTTATCGTACCAAAAGAAAAGGACATAAAGCGACCGTAGTAAAACCGAAGGAGTGGTGCGAATGTAAACAACGCTGGCATCCAGCTAGAAATGTTATTTGGTGGTATGTCAATGGTAAGCGTAAAAGGTTTTTTGCTTCACGAGTTATAATGGCGATGTTCCGCTATGATGATGTAACTAAGCAAGTTGACCATATAGACCATGACACATTGAATGATAAACTAAGTAATTTAAGGCATGCGACTCCAAAACAAAATTCTGGTAATACGAGATTATCAATCAATAACTCAACTGGATATAAAAATGTAGTTAGAAGAGGGGCAAACCGTGTTTGTGTTGCCTTCACGGTTGATGGGAAACAAATTCGGGTGAAAGATGATTTTGGTCATGCAAGTTGGCCTAACACAAAAGAAGGGGTAGAATATGCTAATAAGCTGGCGGTCACTTTCAGAGAGAAAACATTCGGTGAATTTGCATGTCATGGATAATCAACCAGATCACGGAAGCAGAGGACACGCAGAGTTTAGTCCATCAAGTTTAAAGTATGTTGCAGGTTGTGCAGGATACGTAGGTAGGTCGGGCACTAACGCAGCGGCAGAGAAAGGGACTCGTATCCACGAAGCTCTTGAAGTCAAAGACCCTTCAGCACTACACGATGAAGGGGAACACGAAATTTATGAAGCTATTGTAGCTGATGAAGAAGCATATCTTAATACATTTGCTAATGGTAAAGAATATAAAGAGTACAACGAGATACAAGTAGACATTCAATTAGATGGTACAGCTACGTGGGGTACTTGTGATAAGTTTGTTAAGATAGGTGATCAGGCAGTTATGATTGATTATAAGACTGGCATCAGTCAGATCGACGAGCCTAGAGATAACTGGCAAGCTATAGCTTACACTATTGGAGCATTTCAAGCACACACGGAAGTAAATGAAATAGATTTTGTTTTCTTCATACCTGTAAGGAATCAAACGCTTACGGGAAAATTCTCAAGAGATGAAGTTCCTACCCTTATTAAGAAGCTTAGTAAAATAATTAAAAGAGGAGAGAAGATAAGACCTAAGTGGGACGGAGGCGCACCCGACCTATATGAGCTTAACCCAACAGTTAACTGCAGGTTCTGTACATATGAAGATTCATGCCCTGCCTTGGGCGGATTGGCAGTGGAGGTTGCGTCACGAGTTGCTGACGACGCACTGCCTAAAGGAGACATAGCAGACCCTGATGACCCTGCTGCTGTAGAACATTTATATGTAGTGTCTAAGATTGTTACTGCTTGGGCAGATAGAATAAAAGCTAAGGCGATGAGCATGGCAAAAGAAGGTGTAGAGTTTCCCACCCTAAGACTTAAATCAATGGGAGCACCTAAGAAGTGTACAGATAACATGAAACTAGCTCAACTAGCTGAGGAATATGATTTAGACACAGAGGAAATATTAAACATTGTTAATATGCCCCTAACAAAACTAGCAAAAGCAGTAGGAAATACTGCTCCCGATGGCGAGAAAAATCAAAAAGCTAAAGAATTTCTTGACGCTGCTCAAGATCTCGACATTGTAGCCAGCTCTGACGTGCGTTATACGCTGTCCTAAAAACAAATAAATATAAAATAAATAAACATATATGAGTACAACATTACAAAAAAAGAAAAAAGAAGAGATACAGGTAATACCTGATGCACCTAAGCTTGAGTTCTCAGCAGAAGACTTGAACGCACCTAGACTTAATGTCGTACAGGCGCAGTCAAAAATTGCTGGGGAAACTGGCGCACTTGTAGTTGATAAGATGCACACACTGATTCTCCATGAGGAAGAGTGTAAAGCTGTCCCTATCAAAGCGATAAAGGGGTGGAGAGAGGATACTCCTTTCGGTCACCCAGAAATGCCTAGACAAGTCTTTAGTGAGGAAGAAGCTAAAGAACTATCTAAGGAATCAGAACATAACGTAATTAAATTTGCGGAAATCTTATTCATATTTCCTAAAGGAGAAAAGGAAGATGAAGACGTTTACCCTTACCCAATAGGAGATGAGCTCTACGCTATGGGTAAAATAAACGTAGCTAAAGATGCGTTCAAATACACGTTTGAAAGGTTAGCTACTTTTCAAACATTCAACCCAGACTCCCCTATATGTGTGAAGTACTGGAAGTTTAAAACTGAGCTCCTAACAAGAGGAATGAACAGTTGGTTTGTTCCAAGTATAACTCCAACCACAGAAGGGACTGCTGATGAAATCCAAAAATTCGCTGCTAGACTCGCTTAATATGAAAGACCAAGAAATAATTATTAAGTCGGTGGAGGATGAAATAACTCAACTCCAAAAGCTTATCGATGATATCGATAACAAAGTTAAGGAGCTTGAGACTCAGAAAGCTCATTGTGGTCGCCTCCTTCAAGGTTTCCAGTGGTATCTCACTCACCTTAAAGGGGGAGAAATAGATATTCCAGACATACAAAAAGAACTGGGAGTATAAAAATTCAATAAGGTATATCAGACTACCTTATTGTTGTTCATAGTGAGGGCCCATCCGTGCGATGATCATGTCGTGGGGGTATGTAGCACGGATGGGTTAACTACTAAAAAATTTATTTATGAATACTTTTGCCATCGACTTTGAAACCTATTATGACAAAGAATGCTCTATTAAAACATTAGGAGCAGTAGGTTATTTTAATCACCCCTTATTTGACGCTTACATGGTCTCTGTTGTAGGCGATGAGGGGACTAGCTTTGTAGGAGACCCAAGAGATTTTGACTGGTCTATTATTAAAGGACATAGAGCTTTAAGCCACAACGCTCCTTTTGATCAAAGCCTATACTTGCATGGCGTAGCAAAAGAATGGTGGCCTTCTGTAGATTATGCAGAGTGGTTATGTACTGCAGACCTTGTTGCGTATTGTGGTTTACCTAGAGCGCTAAAGAATGCGTCTGCTGAACTGTTTGACTTAGAAGTATCTAAGGAAACCAGAGATAATATGTTAGGTAAAAAATGGGAGGGCATGACAAAACAATTCCAAAAAGAAGTTTCTGAATATGCTCTTAAGGACTCAGAGCTGTGTTTAAAAATATGGCAAGAATTAGAAAGTAAATGGCCTGACACCGAGCGGAGTATTAGTTGTTTGAACCGTACTATATCACAGAGAGGTATTCCTATAGACATAGAGGCACTGAAAAAACAAATAGAGAATATTAATATAAACATCTTCGAAGCAGAGAACTCAATACCTTGGATTAACGAAGCTCCTACTCTTTCCCGTAAGGCATTCAACAATGAGTGCCGTAAGATTGGTTTAGAACCCCCTGTCAGTCTAGCGATGACCGATAAAGACGCTAATGAATGGATTAGATTGCATGGTCAGAAATATAAATGGATTGGAGCTGTTAGGGACTATAGAAGAATTAATTCTTTAAAGAGAAAACTAGAGAGTTTTGATAATGCCACTATGTCTGATGACAGATACTATGGCAATATTATGTATTGGGGAGCTTCTACAGGTAGGTTTTCTGGAGGCGGTGGTAATCTTAACTTACAGAACTTACCTAGAGGGGAGATGTTCGGAGTAGATTTACGTAAGTTAATATCTAGTAAACCAAATAAAAAACTCATTGCGGTAGACCTTTCACAAATTGAGGTGCGTACACTATGTTGGTTGGCAAAAGATAGAGGCACACTAGAAGAGATAAAAATGTGTGACGACATATACGAAGCTTTCGCAATAAGGTTTGGTGAGTGGGATGCTAATAAGGGTGTGTTAAAAGATGAAGATCCTAAACTAAGACACCTAGTTAAAACTATTGTGTTGGGTTGTGGGTATGGAGCGAGTGCCAACAAATTCTCTATTATAGCAGGGATACCTTTAGAAGAAGCTCAGAAAGCCGTCGATATGTACAGGACTAAAATGAATAAGGTTGTTGGTCTGTGGAATGGTTTACAAAGGAGAATGCACGTAGCATATACTGGACTTAAAGATTTCAAAGTACCATTACCTTCTGGAAGAGATATAAATTACGGTAGAGTTGATACCTCGTTACAGAACGAAAGAAGAACTTATGTAGCTAAAATAGCTAAAGGACATAGAAAGATTCCTGTTAGACTATGGGGAGGTCTGCTTGCTGAGAACGCATCGCAAGCATTAGCAAGAGACATATTTTCTGATATGCTTCTTAGGATAGAAGAAGCTGGGATCAAAACAATATTTCACGTACACGACGAAGTGGTTGTCGAAGAGGATGAAGACAAAGCAGAGGATACTCTACAGAAGATTATATCTATAATGAGTACTGCACCTACGTGGATAGATGACATCCCATTAGAGGCCGAAGGAAAAATACTAACTCAATACGAAAAATAAAATGGAATACCGATACCTAAAAAATCTAAAATCAGATAAGACATATAAGTTTACAGACCCTCTATCAATACAAAAGAAAAAACCTAAGTTTGTTAACAAGGCAAAATTTAGGGAGTGGTGCGCTGATAAAGATACTGACCATGTTTTTTATAGTATGGTGGAAGGTGATAATCCTTCTCTGCGTATACAAGCAGATAACCCACCTAACTTCGTGAGTGGTATTGTCGCAGACTACGATGCTCCTGTTGATCATACTTTGATTGAGAAGATTCTTAAGACGCAGTGTAAGGACAACATGCCTATGTGGATGAGTACAACTCAATCAGGATATCTGCGTCTTGTGTGGCCTTTCAAAAGAGTCCCTACATCAGCGGAATCTTATCCTGCTTTTATGAATAGGATGTGTGCTTTCTTACAGTTAGATCGTCTGTTCGCTGGTTTTGATAAGTCTTCTTTAAGAGCTAACCAGTACTTTGAATTTGGCGACAACTGGAAAAAGATAGGAGATCCTCTTGACGACAATGTTGTCAAAACAATGATTCTTAAAGCTGCAATGGATAAACCTCCTCAAACAACAGAGACTTCAATACCTTTAGACGTAGTAGCGGGCGAAGTTTTGAAAAGGTTCCCTAATAGATGGATGGGCGAATTTATTGAGGGGGAACGAGGGCCTTTGTTTTGGATAAATGATGGTATAGAAAGAGAAGGTTGTGCTATAACATCGGATGGTATGCTTTGTTTTTCAGACAGAGCAGGTAAATCATTCGTTACGTGGAAAGAAATACTTGGTAATAAGTTTGTAGAGCAGTATGAGAAAACTAAGTTAGGGGACTTACTAGATAACTATTGGTTTAATGGAACTAAATTTTTTAAACTACTGCATGGAACGGCTGTAGTTATTCCTAAAGAACAACTGATACTGGAGCTTAAGAAACTAGGGTTTTTACCTAGAGCAAAGAAAGGGCAGACTGTATCTGAAGTGGAGGCAGCCATACTAAGTATATCTAATGATAATAGAATAGATGAGATAGCACCTATTATCTGGTCTAAAGACAGAGTAGTGCAGACAAATTCTCACCGTATATTAAACTCACAAAACGTGCACCCAGTTGAACCAGCAGAAAGCGGTGATCCTAAAAACTGGCCTTACATACATAAATGGTTAAACCAACTATTTGTAAACGACAAAAGACCCACTATAGAATATTTCCACGCCTACATGAAAAGATTCTACGAGTCTGTTCTTTTTAGGAAAGCAAAACAAGGACAAGGGCTAATACTGGTAGGGCCTACTGGAAGAGGTAAGACCTTAATAGCTAGAAGAATAATAGGAGCCCTTGTAGGAGGGTACTCAGATGCTTCGGAGTACATATGTGGACAAACATCCTTTAATAAGGAATTAGCTAGAGTACCTTGCTGGTGTGTTGATGACACAAAGAGTGCTGCTAGTTTTCAAGATCAGAGAAAAGCCACTGAGATATTTAAAAGAGTAGTCGCTAACCCAGACATATCTTACATGGCTAAATACTGTGATGAATTAAGCATACCGTGGAGTGGGCGTATCATACTTACACTCAATATGGATGCCAACTCTTTAAGCGTTATCCCTTCTCTAGACTCTAGTAATCGAGATAAGATAATGGCATTAAGAATTAGTGATGACGCTACTCAAGACTTTCCATCTAACGAAGACTTAGAAGAGCTAATATTAAATGAGTTACCCTATTATGCAAAATGGCTTTTAGACTGGAACCCTCCTACAGAATTAGTAGGCCGCTCAAGATATGGTGTTATATCTTACATAGACAAATCGATTGCCTCTGCTGCTTATGATAATTCAAGTAGGAGTAGTATAGCAGAATTAGTAGAATTTTTCTGTAAGAGAGCTAGAGAATATGGAGACGGGGAAAGCACATGGAGAGGTACGTTAACAGAGTTTCAAGCAATGCTTCACGAATTTAATGGTGGGAGAACTGTAGGTATGTCTAATTCACTAGAGTTTGTCCGAAGAGGAATGTTGATTATAGAGGAATCATGTAAAGAAAACAGCAGTATTAGACCTGTTAAATCTTTAGGATTTGGCGGGGGTAAGTTATGGGAAATTGATATATCAGAAAAGTATGATATAGATAAGAACATTGACTTAGAAGATACTAATGACTAGAGAAGAAATAGAAGATTATATAAATATAGCGGCTCCTGACTATCCTATAATACTTGCAGACAAATTAGAAGGTGCGTTTATTGGAGTAGATACAGAAAACGAGACTCCTAGAGCTGTTTACTCAATAGAAAAATGCATTGATATACTTACAGATGGTATGTCTTATGATGAAGCTGCAGAGTACTTTTGGTACAACGTAGCTGGAGCTGGGGGAGAGGGGTATCCTATATACATATCGACACCTGTGATAGAAGAAGATAGCCCGTACAAATAATCTATTTATATGTAAATGGGTTATTTAGCTTTGAAATAAATGTGTGGTATCCTGCAGCTTTATATACAAACCCATGTTCATCTTGGTCTCCTTTCTCCATAAAATCAGCTACCTGAAAATACTTAGTCGTAGGTAACCACCCTAGTACCCATACAATCATTAAGTCTTTACGGACACGAGTAAAGAAATACACATCGTTATCTGGTATTTTATTTTTGGGTGTATTAACAGAAACAGTGTATTCAGGTTTAGGTATTGAGCTGCAAGTTTTTGATTTAACTTCTATGGCTTTGTTTTTGTGCTCAATATCGTGCGTAAATAAATTGTCCCCTACGTATTTACTATGACCAATAAAATTATTGATGACTACTTCACCAAGACATCCTGTCATACGCCCCATGCCTCTAGTAAAAGAGTTAGGGAGAACCCCCATTTTAGTAGCTCTGGAATGAGCTATGGAGAGATCATCGCCAGTAGGTTTATATAACGCAAAGGAGTCACTCTCAGTAAATTTACTCATGCTCTATTTTTTTAAGAAAAGATTCCCACGCAGGGAAGAATATTTCCTCCATACAACGGACAACTGCTTCTTGTTCATATGACTCAAGCCAACCAACACCACTTAGTAATAAGCTGGCTTCCATCATTTCGTGTCTTATTGTCTCTAATAAGATCTTACCTTTAATCTTCTTGTTAACTTGGATAAGTTTTTTGTCGTGGAAATACAAACCGTAAGGAGGGTCGTCATCTCCAAAAGGGACAGCTTCTAGCTCAATACGTCGGCCAGCAATAGGTATTGATTTAGGGAGCTCCAAGTTACCACCTTTCTGAAAGCTCTTTATATAGTTCTAAACCTGAAGCTATTGAGGTAGCTATACCATCCATATTTTTTAAAGCTAAATCAAAATCTTCGGTATTACTTCCAAAAAAAGGTTCTGCAATAACGGCTGGGCAGTGTGTTAACCTTAAAAAACCAGCTCCTCTACTCCCTTTACCTTTTTCTTTAATTCCTCTACTACGTAACTGAGGGAAACAATCTTCAAATGAATCTCTTAAAGCCCTTGCAAAGAGCCTTCCTTTCTCAGAAGTCTTCCAATAAAGCCACTCATGCCCTGTAGCTTTTGGAGTTGCTGCATTAAAATGCAACTCTATAGCTGCGTCAGCTCCATCGTTCCTAATGGTCTTAGCTAACCATTTCATGGCGCTCCAATAATTATCTCCTTTATACGTTGAATATATTTTATGAGAAACACTTAAGCGTTCCCCAATCATGTCAGCCAGTTGGGAGTTATAGTCCCATTCTGTAACTCCAGTCACAGAAGCTGCACCTGAATCATTTGGTCGAGAGTGTCCTACGCAGATTGCTATCATCTCCTATTATTATAGCACGTCTGTAGGAATAATCACTATGGAACTTCTGCCCACGCCCCATGAGATTGCCTTCTTTAAAGGGGTAATCGTACCCTTGAATCAGGGTAACTGTAGGAGGATCATATATTGCGCTTTCGTTCAATGCTGAGTCGCCCGCTAAGTCTTTCAAGGCGCAGCTTGGCAGCAGGGCTACCGTCAGCAGCAAGGCGGTCAATCTCATCTTCAAGGCCATATACGTATTTCCGTTGTTTCGACCTAGTATAATTCACATAAGCCTCTAACGCTAATACTATTATCCTCAAGAAATTCCTCACTTCTTTTTAGACATTATAGACCAAATAACGCCTATAAGTGTTACAGCAGCCGATACTCCTGTAGTAACTTCGTCATTTGAAGCCATCCCATTCTGCGTCATAAAACCACCACCAAACGTGAGGAAGTGCCTTACTATTCCTAATATAGATTCTTTATTCATTTCTTCCTTTTTAACAGGTTATAGAGCGTGATAATAGCTACTGTAATACCCAACAAGCCTCCAACTACTTGGATACCCCATTGGATTACTTCAGCGTACGGAATAGTAACAGCAATCAAAGATCCCGTTATTCCTGTAGCCCCCTTTACAATTAGCTCTTCATTGCTCATTCAGCGAGCAATATACCACAATTAATCAATAATACCAAATTCCTTGGCATATGACTCACAAGCCTTGTCAATGACCCATTTAAGATAATCCTTATCTTCTGTAAATCCTTCTTGTGGAATAGTTTGTGGAAGATCAGGAGTCCCTACTGTGTAGTCTGGATTAGGTATCGTAGGCTCCCCAACAGCAGGAACATAATCAGGGTTCTCAATCATTGACTCCCCGACAGCTTCTTTAGCTTCTACGTAATCAGGGTTGTCAATAACTGCTGACCCTTCTTGCTCGACTGCTGGTATGTAATCAGGGTTATCTATAAGTTCCTCAGACTCCTCATCATCCTCATCATAATCAGGGTTTGCAATCTTAGGATCTCCGATAGCTTCTGATCCCTTTACGAAATCAGGATTAGGTATTAGAGGCTCTCCGATAGCTTCAGTTGCTGGTTCATAATCAGGGTTCTCGATTAACGGTTCACCAATAGGCTCCTCATAATCAGGATTCACCTGCTCCTCCAATAGATACGGCTCCACATAATCAGGGTTGGTTATCCAAGGCAGTGAAGCATTATACCTTTCTCTAGCTTTGGTAACCCCAGCAAGATGGTTTTCATCTTCTATATCTACATAGAACTTCATTACTCAACAACTTCTGCTTGGACTTCTTCGGCTTCTGGTTGTTGTGGTGCAGCAACAGTTTCACCTGTTTGCTCAGATATTGTCTTAGCTAAAACTACAAGAGCTTCAGCGCCATTTAAACCAACAGCTTTAACAGCAATATCGATAGCTTGGATGTTTACTTGGATTAGATCCTTATTTAGTTTAAGTGTAACTTCTTCCATAATTGTTAGGATATGCCTTTAATACGTATTATCAAGCGTTTTATTAGCCTA
>Ga0115012_10000304_pt1 | contig 28293 bp, 30 predicted proteins | sample TroAtlMetagenome_FD_88706 | JGI IMG/M metagenome (GOLD analysis project Ga0115012, IMG submission 88706) | Marine eukaryotic phytoplankton communities from Atlantic Ocean - Tropical Atlantic ANT10 Metagenome | ecosystem: Environmental > Aquatic > Marine > Oceanic | place: Tropical Atlantic...
AAACTATATGTGCCAGACGGTGGCCTCTTAACTCTTAATAAACAAGAGACAATACCGCTTCTAGGAACAATAAAATTTAAGTATCATGCACAAATGATTGACCGATTGTCAAATACAGAAATAATTGATTTGAAAAAAGAAGACGCGATTATTATTGATGTGCGTAGCCCGGAATCATACAATGACGACACTGTGGTTGCTCCTGACATATATTTTTTCAGAGAATTTAAAACATTACCAGAAATACAAACATTCTTAGATTCCTTAGAACCGGATCGCTCCTATGTATCTCTGTGCAATAGCGATCTGAGTTGCTTCCAAGGCGAGATGTTGCTCCATGACTTAAAAACTGCAGGTCTAACTGCTGGAGGTACATATGATTCAAGTAAGCCGGAGGGTATAAAGTGGTAATGGTCTATTTAGAAACTGAGAGAATTGATTTATTTACAGACTCACACGGTACTGGAGTGCTTCTAAGACGTGAGCAGTCTCTATCGCTTCAGTACCGTCTAAGTCAGCAATGGTTCTCGAAACTTTAATAAGCCGATGATAGCTGCGAGGTGAGAGATTTAATTTTTGACTCGATAATTTTAACAAGTCTTTGACATCAGGTGTGAGCTGAACATATTTTTCTAATTGTTTTGGGCTCAGGTTACTGTTGCTAACACCTGGGTGGCGAGCGTTTTGGTGGGCTCGTGCACGAGTGATATGCGCCCGAGCTGGACCTGTTTCATCTACTTTGCTTGGGAGAGACGTAAGGGTGTCGTACGGCACGTGAGGGACTTCTATCCATAAATCAATCCGGTCAAGAATAGGTCCGGACACTTTATTTTTGTAGGTTTCTTGCATAGCACGAGCCAGGTCGACTGTTCCATCTTCAGTTCCACGGTACGGATTTAGGGCCGCAATCAATATAAAATCAGCTGGAAATTCAGATGTGCCAGCCACCCGAGATATACTCACTACTCTGTCTTCAAGTGGTTGTCGAAGAGCGTCCAGAGACCGGCGTTCAAATTCGGGAAACTCATCCATAAACAGAACACCGTGATGAGCCAGCGTTACTTCTCCTGGTTTGGGGTGAGTGCCTCCACCAACAAGTGAGGTGTGAGAGGCTGAGTGATGAGGTGAGCGAAATGGCGGACGAGTAGTGATAGTGAATTCGCTTGATGACAAGGAGTGTATCCGAGTAACCTCCAGTGCCTCTTCTCTGGTTAGTGGTGGGAGGAGCGCACGCATCGCTCGAGCCAACATAGTTTTTCCTGTGCCAGGAGGTCCAACCAGCATCACATTATGCTTCCCAGCTGCGGCGATTAAGAGACCTCGTTTAGCAGTCTCTTGTCCCTTGATGTCTTCAAGGTTAATGGCGCTTTCGTACCAGTCTTCTTGAATTTCAGTGGCTGGCTGCGGGGTTAGTGATGTTTTCTCTTCTTGCGCCTGGGGTGATTTGATGTGCTCTATTACCTCTTGCAGTGTACGAGCCGGAATCACTGTAATGTTATCGATAAGTGCTGCTTCTTGGGCATTTCCTGCGGGGACTACAATTTCAGAAAACCCTTTTTCTTTTGCTGTTTGTGTACAGCTCAACACTCCTTTGATTGGTCTGAGGCTACCATCAAGTCCAAGCTCCCCTACATAGGCTCGTTTTATATCGTCTGTAGTTATTTCGTTCGCAGCGATGAGGTAGGCGATTGCAATTGGAAGATCAAACAACGGTCCTTCTTTTTTCAAATCAGCTGGAGAGAGCGAGACAATTATTTTTTGATTTTTAGTTTTTGGGGATGGGTATCCAGAGTGTTTAATAGCGCTCCCCACTCTGTCTTTAGACTCGTCTACTGCTTTGCCGGCTAGTCCAACTACAGAAAACGCGTGGAGACCACGCGAGATATCTGCTTCGATTGTCACAAGTGCGCCCTGTAGGATGTTCGGTTGAACAGTCGATACATGAGCAACGGTACTCATAATTAGTCTTTAAAACTGGTCTGCATTACGTAGGTGTAGGTCTCTAGTGAGCTGGTGATGATTGCTGTGTGGTCGGAAGTTATGCCGTAGACAGCCAGTATCTTTCCGTCTGCTGATTGTAGTATTCTGATATCTTTGCCAGCAATAGTGTCGTCGATAAATGACACGTCATTTGATTGAGTGATAAGGTAGATTTCTTTCAAGTCTTTTGCCATGTTGTCTTCCCAGGCGAGTAATCCACCCAAAGCAGTATCAGTATCAGCGAACTCCAAAACAATGATTGGCTTTGATTGGCTCTCTTGGGCGAAGCGAATGTCTGTAAGTGACTGAACAAAGCTTGGCAGCATTCTGAATTGGAGCGCTGAAATAATTACGGCTGGCGGAACAACTTCCCCGCTTTCATAGAAGAGCTGTGTGTCCACGTAATCAGCCCCTAAGAGTGTGCCGGCTTGCAGTGGAATATCAGTAATAGAGTTTACTTGTGGAACCGCGACTGGATTTGCTGTCGCAGTCTCAAGGTAAGAAGTCGTGTCGTATGTCACTACCGGGTCAATACTTGTGAGGTAGCCAATAAGTGCCATGGCAGTGAAGAATAAAACAACAACACCAGATAACCCGGCTACAATACCCATTGCTAAAGCATTGGTATTAAATGTTTGGAAAAAGTTTTTCTTAGGGAACTTTGGTTTTATCGGAGCTTCCTTCTGGGGAGTCTGAATTTTTACTGGTGGTGTTACTGGCTCAGGGGTCTTCTCAACCTCCACCACCTCTTTGACTTCTGGAAGACTTGTAGGAGTGGGTTCTTGAGATGGTGCCTCGACGACAGGTGCTGGTGTGGTTTCTGGTTTTGCTGGTGCAGTCCACCGAGAATCATCTTGCTCATCCTCTTTTTGAATCTTGATTTCCTTCGTTGTTTCAGTCTCTGTTTTTGTCAGTGCGACTGGTGCTGGCGGAACCGGTGGAATACTATTTTTTTCTGTAACCAGCAAACTTTCTGGGCGTGAGTGCTTCTTAAACTCTACGGAAACATTGTGAGGATTATTTACTCGCTCAGTCTCTTCTGGTGACTCTAGTAAAGCAAAGCCTGTGTCAGTAAATGGAGACCAGCTAATCTCCCCTTCTTCATCATGGACTTGTTTTAGTGCCTCTGCTTGTTTTTGCCTTCGTTTAATTTTTGCTTTTAACTCAGCTGAGTCAGCTGTAAAAATCGAACCACTTTTAGAAGTCGCTTTTTGAATAACTCCTTTTCTTCTTTGTGTATCAGGTACTGTGTATACCGGTGACTTCTTTTTGCGCGTTAGTGAAAAAGCCTTTAGCCATTTTTTAAATGATTGTGCCGCTGCAGTGAAGGGATTGAAACGTTCATCCTTGTTGTCAGTAATAATAGTAGCGTCAAAACCGATGTTCGCACGACTCGGTTTTGAATTTGTTTTGACGGAAATTTTTGGAGCACTAGTTTTTTTGGTGACAGCTTTTTTGGCAGGTGTTGGTTTCTTGCTGGTGACTGCGTCCATTTTTTCTTGCAAGCTCGGCGCTGCAGGACTGTGGGTGGTAGGTGTGGTTGGCACCTTCGGTTGCGACATCGGTTTTGGAGCCGGCGTGTGGGAAATCGTTGGAGCTTTTGTTTCTGCGTGAGTAGTTTTTGCCGGACCTTGTGCTGGCTGGTGTGGCACAGCTTTTGGTTCTGATGTTGTTACTTTCGTAGGTTCAGTCGCAGCAGGTGTAGCCTGATCAGTTGACTGACCTCTTGAATTTCTTGCTTCCGCCAAGTCTTGCGCGAACGTTCTGATAGCAGAGTGCGACTTCTTTGGTTTGTCGCTCATTCCTATTAGTATCGCATGAATCAAGTCAACAAATGATTAGTTTTTCACTGTCCACCTTCCTGTTGAGATTGAGAAGGGTTTCTTTTTACGAAGTCAGGATTGATTTTTTTGATAGACAAGCCTATCTTTCCTTTTTCAACTTTAGATACAATCACCGGAACGACATCTCCTTCACTTAAAATACCGTCTAATGACTCGAGATGAAACGGGGCTACTTCAGATATATGAATAAGGCCTTCATTGTATGAGTCGAGTTTTGCAAATGCTCCAAAAGGAGTGATTTTTACAATCGTAACATCCTGGGTCTCTCCGACTACATACACTTTTGTTAGTTGTTGTATGCGTGCAACTGCTGTCTGGGCTGTGCCGTTCCGACCGCTAACATAAATAGTTCCGTCGTCTTCGATACTAATTTCATCTACACCCGTTTCTTCTTTTATCGTGTTTATAGTTTTTCCGCCACTCCCAATGACCAGTCCTATTTGATTTGGTTGAACATTGAGTACTAGTATTTGGGGAGCGCGCGGAGAAATATCCGCCCGCGGAGCAGCTATGGCCTGAGTCATGGTGTCTAAGATATGCAGTCTTGCTAGCCGAGCTTTTTCCAATGCTTCTATCAAAATATGCATAGCAATACCATCTACCTTAACGTCCATCTGAATTGCTGTGATACCTTCGGTGGTCCCGGCTACTTTGAAGTCCATGTCACCAAATTCGTCTTCGGGTCCTTGAATGTCAGTCAAAAGTACGTAACTGTCACCGTCAATCATGACTCCAGAAGCGATACCGGCTACTGGTCTTTTTATGGGTACGCCCCCATCCATGAGTGCAAGTGTGGAAGCGCAAACTGAACCCATCGAACTTGATCCGTTGCTGGCGAGTGTTTCAGATACTAAGCGAATGGTATAAGGAAAATCTTCTTGAGATGGAATGACTGGTAAGAGGGCTTTTTCTGCCAGAGTCCCATGCCCAATCATGCGGCGATTAAATCCGCCGACTCGTCCAGTCTCTCCAACTGAAAAAGGGGGAAAGTTGTAGTGGTGTAAAAATCTTTTTTTGTAATCCTGAGATTCGATTGAATCAATCAGCTGTGCGGACTCCGGTCCACCAAGAGTGAGTGCAGAAAAAATATGAGTCCCTCCACGATAGAACACACCAGACCCATGCAGTACTGGTGAAATATCTCCAGCTTGTGCGTAGAGTTCTCTTACCTCATCCATTGCGCGACCGTCTGCCCGCTTCCCTTTTGTGAGTGCTCCTTTGTGTAGTTCTTCATCAATTTTTTCTTCAAAAAAATAGTCTGCACTTTCCGTGTCTAAATCTTTTTCAGCAACTACTAAAAGAAAATCTTTCTTCAGTGCATAAATGTGCTCTTTTCCTGCTGTGTCAGAAAAAAGAGTTGCTGATAATTTTTCTGAAAAAAGTGTCTCAAATAAAGACACCACTTCTTCTGGTGTTTCAGCAGTTGGTTCAGGCAGTTTGCTTTTTCCAAGTGACTGGATGATTTCCTTTTGCCATTGCTCCAGCTGCTGATGGATTTCGATTGAAGATTCAATTGCTGTCGCTATGTCTGATTCGACAATTTCATTCGCAGCAGTTTCTATCATGTTTATCGTTCCGTCTTTTCCGCAGGTAAACAATTCAAAATCAAGTAACTCATCGGTCCGTTCGTTATAGTTCGGGTTCGCAATAAGCTGCTGCGAATTTTTGTGACGAACGATTCGCGCTGCACCAACTGGTCCATTCCACGGAATGTCAGAAACTGCGAGCGCAAGTGATGCGCCGATTACCCCGAGCACATCAGGGTCCTCTTCCCCCATCGCAAGCACGCTGACTACTATCTGTACATCATTGCGAATTTTATGGTTGAACAGAGGACGGATGGTACGGTCAATAATTCGGGCTGAAAGAATTGCCTCATCGCTCGGCCTCCCCTCTCGACGCATGAAGCGACTCCCAAGTATTTTTCCTGCCGCATAAAACTTCTCCTCGAACTCTACTGATAGCGGAAAATAATTTTGACCGGAGTTTTCTCGGGTGCTCATAACTGCAGTGACGAGAATGGTTGTCTCACCATATTTCAAAAGTACAGAACCATTTGCTTGCGACGTGAGATCTGAAAATTCCGCAATTAATTCTTTGCCGGCCAAGTCTGTAGTAAAAGTGTGTTTTTTCATGTTGATGAGTACGAGTTAATGAATAGATTGAGAATAACAAAACCGCCGAGAATCACAAAGTGATTCTCGGCGGTTTTTGCATTTAATTATTTTTTTCAATGTCCTTCCAGTGCTTTGCTGCTTCTCTCAGTCCTGGCGTGTTCGGCAAATCTTCTTCTGTAAGATTTGGATTTTCGTTCGTTACATAAGATGCTACTAAATCTTTGATTGACTCACTGCTCTGGAGTCCCCAGACCGGGTCATCATGAATGGTCCACGTGTCTCCAACTTTCTCTAGAAATTCAGCAACGTTTTCTACTTGAATAAAGTTGTATGGATCTCGCGGAACTTCAGCATTTGAAAATTTTTCCATCTGACAGAATTTATTTGTTAACTCCTAAAGCATATCATCAGTGTCGGTCCCGACGACCTTGCTGATCGAGTCTTTGAGGTCAGTTTTTTCTTTCGATTGTTTTGTAGTTTTTTTCTTCGCTTGTTTTCGCCCGCCACCTTTTCGAGATGGGCGGTATCCAATGAGAAACTTTTTTGGGTCATCATCGAGATCAATGAAGTCATCGAGAACTGCTCGTAAACCAGAAGACGATGAGCGTCCAAACGTAATTGCTTCTACCTGGCAACCCAGACTTTTTACGTACTCAACACAAGGAATGAAGTCGCCGTCTCCAGTGGCGAGTACAACTGCGTCTACCTTGTGAGCAGCCTTGATAGCATCGACTGCCATCCCTACATCCCAGTCGGCTTTCTTTGCTCCACCGTAAAAGATCTGCAAGTCTTTCGTTTTGATTTCAATGCCCAGTTTTTCCATAGCTTCGAAGAATGCAGACTCTTCTCCACTCTCTGTGTTCACTACGTATGAAACAGCTCGAATCAGCTTTCGTCCCTGCACTGCGGCATCGACAACGGCACCGAAGTTTACTTTTGATTTATATAAATTTTTTGCACTGTGATACAGGTTTTGTGTATCAATAATGACCGCAACTCGCTGGTCAGGGTGTCGGATTACTCCCATAGTATGTATGTATTAAAATTGTTAGATGTTTGAGAAACAGTGTTTCTCACTTATGTAAAACACCTTCGCCGTTCTATCATATAGCTATTATGAGAAACAAACAATCGCCTCCATGGGAAGCGATGTAAGTGTGAAACCGGAAAACTTAACGTTTTAGACCAAGTTTCTTGATGAGTGCTTCGTAAGCAGCTGCATCTTTTCGAGCTAGATACTTTAGATGTTTTCGGCGGTCTGCCACCATCTGAAGGAGTCCTCGACGTGAGTGAAAATCTTTCTTGTGCTTCCGGAGATGCTGAGAAAGTTCTTCGATTGATCGAGTAAGCAACGCTACCTGAGCTTCTGGTGAACCAGTGTCAGAGTCATGTCGCTGTGTTTTCTTAACTTCGTTTTCTTTAATTCGCTTAGATAGCATGGTTTAAATATTAGTTACGCAAGAGGTCGTGTAGATATCCGCTATCTCTAAGAGTGCGGCACCACCGTAGTGCGGTCGATAACCTGCGGAGGTTGGTGCCATCATAGCATATTTTCTTAAAAAATCAAGGTTTACAGTATGCCGTGTAACACAGTTCTGCAATTGCTATACTAGTTTCATATGACGCTCATGGAACTGAAAACCCAATTTTTGGAGTACCTAGAAATCGAACGGGGAAGAAGTGTGAAGACCGTTGAAAACTATGATCGCTACTTGGAGCGCTTCTTTCAATTTGCAAAAGTAAAAAAACCGAGTGACTTAAGTGAGGAACATGTGAGAACGTTTCGCTTACACCTGAATCGGCAGCCTGGCACAAAAGTTGGTGGTCGGGTCGAACCCATGAAACGACGAACACAAAATTATTATTTAATTGCGGTTCGAGCATTTTTAAAATATCTGCGTAAGCGCGGAATTGAATCTCTCAATCCAGAACGAATCGAACTCGCAAAAGTTCCCGAGCGATCTTTGGATTTGATTTCTTCGAGTGAACTCAAACGATTGATGTCTGCACCTGATGTGAAGACGCTTGAAGGAAAAAGAGACAGGGCAATTTTAGAATTATTTTTTTCTACCGGTCTCCGTATTTCAGAACTCACAGCTCTGTCTATAGATGACGTTGATCTCACGCGAGATGAATTTTCTGTCCGTGGAAAGGGAGATAAAATCCGTGTCGTGTTTTTGTCTGACTCTGCAAAAAAATACATCAGTGAATATTTGCAAAAGCGAAAAGATTTGGATGATGCGTTGTTCATTCGGTATGGGCGAAAAGCAAACGATGGTGGAGAACTGAGACTGTCTCCGCGCGCAGTGCAGCGACTGCTAAAAAAATATGCGACAAAAGCTGGCATCACCAGAAAAGTCACACCACATGTTTTGCGCCACAGCTTCGCAACTGACTTATTGCAAAATGGAGCTGACTTGCGTTCAGTTCAAGCACTGCTCGGCCATGCAAACATCGCCACTACTCAGGTGTACACTCACGTGACTGATAAACATTTGCGTGATGTACACAAAAAATTTCACGGAAAATAATTTGTTTGAGTGTCAGCTTTTTCTTTAAGCGCTTCTGTTTAGGTATACCGATAGTGCCTGAGCATTGGTGTTGGCAACGATGATACCTTTATCCGATACGTAGAAAAATGCTTCGTCGATTGTAAACTTTTGTAAGCGAATTCCAATACTGTTCGTAATATTTATTTGAGAAAAGCTCTTCCCTGTTTGGGTGCGTCCAGAAAAGTTTCCGTCTGCATCCAAAGAAAAAGACACTGGCTTGTCATGGGAACTTATCCAGAAATTTTTATTTGTGTACGTGTCTGGGATTGATTGTGCATCAACGGTCAGATATGGAAAAGCTAACATCAGCAAAAGTGCTGCCAGTAGCGCGACGTTTTTTATTGTGATACCTCCCTGTTTCATTACAGCTATCAATACAGAAATTAATTCCTCTTGTCAATCATCTTGATAAAAAGAGATACAAAAAACCACCAGATTCTCTCTGGTGGTTTTTGGACTGAGTGGGTTTATTGTGTGTACATTTGCAAGACTGCTTGAGTGCCGGCAAAATTCCTCGTCCATTCAATACTATCTCTGGTTTCGAGCTCGACTGTAATGGCCGGAATGCCAATACTCGCGAGCCAGCCTTCGACATCCCCAGTAATTGGATAGGCGTCAAACTTCTCTACTTTTCCGTAGTTCCCTGCGTCTGCATACGCATTCATAAGTGTGAGTGTTTGAGGGAGAATCCCATTTTCACATTCGCTGGCGTATACATTGTTCGCTACGCTGTGCCAGAACACTGCTGCTTTTGGGGAGGTGTCGCGGACGTACTGTCGTAATGCTTGTGCCTCGGGCTCAGAAAAGGCTGCGGTTCCGGCACTTACGGTTTGCCCCCGCCAGGTGCTTTGCGGTGCCCACTTGCATCCAAAGTTCCGATTGAGATCAACGCCGTTGGCATTGAATCTTTTTTGTCCGTCGGTGTAGTCAGTGGCTGAATCAAGATGACGGGCGTATCCATCAGGATTCAACACAGGAATGATGTGAACAGTGACGTTCGCTGGAACTAACTCAGGCTTTTTTTGAAACTCATCAATCATGGCTTCAGCCAAGCGAACACTGTTTGCTTCGTATCCGCCATGGACACCACCGACAAACAGCAGGCTGGTGGAGCCAGTTCCAAAAGTAAATGACTCTATAGCTCGCCCTTCCACAGAGGTTCCTATTTGGGACTGGGTTGAGGTAGCTGGAGGTGCAGGTTCAGAAATGACTGGTTCTTCTGGGGTGTTGTTTTCCGTTGTCGGTTCTGTTTGGTTCAGGAGAAAGAAACCGCCGACAGCAAAAAGCACCACTAACAAAAGTAGTAGTGCCTTTTGGGCTTGAGTAAACTCAGGCATTAGTTTGAGTACTGATCTAATATAGCTTCAATACCGGCTTTGTTCTTGCTCCAATCGGTACTTTCTCGACTGGTTAGGAGCACACTAATAGCTGGAATGTTTTGCTTCGCCATCCAGTTCACCATATCTCCTGTGATAGCGTAGGCATCAAATTCTGCTTCAACTGGGTAACCAGCAGCATTGGCAAACGTAGCTGCCAGTTCAACTGATGCGTTGCTTGGTGTACCGGCACATGCTGAAGGGTATACCTTTCCTTCTGATGCAAACCACACTACAGCAGCAGCTGGGTTGAAGGTATCAACATAGTTCTGTAGAGCTTGGGCTTCTGGTTCAGAAAATGGCTTACTTCCACCACTCACTTCCTGGTTCTTCCATACAGCAGTTGAAGACCATTCGCAGTCAAAGTTTCGGTTCAGGTCTACATCGTTTGCGTTAAATCGACCAGCTGTTCCTGAGAGTGCTGAACCGTCTGGGTTTAGGTTAGGAATAACGGTGACTGTTACGTCAGCTGGAACTACAGATGGGTTATCAGATAGGTACGCTACCAGCTCTTGGGCAACAGCCGCTGTACTTGGAGCATCGCTTCCGTGTACTCCTCCTACAAAGAGAACCTCGTTCGCGCCTGTTCCAAAGTGAAACGCTTTGATGTCATTTCCATCTACTGAAGTCCCCAGTGAAGACTCGGGTCCTCGTTGTTGAGCGATAACTTCGTTTAGTGGCTCTGCTCCATCGCCGATGCCACCATCTGGTTCTACTGGCATCATTTCTTCATCTTCATCAACAATTACCACCGTGTCAGGTGTTTGGTTCATTAAAAAGTAAATTCCTCCTCCGATTATGAGTAATGCAACAATTCCTAAAATAATATTTTTCATACATATCTATTATATGTAAAATCTAGGTCAAACACCAATTATCACCAATTATGCAAAAACGCCTCATCTCGAGGTGAAAATCAGCGTGCGTCTGCCTGCCACTTTCCTTCTTTCCACAAAATCATTGCAATAGCCAATACAGGCGCCGCCAAGAGTAGTCCTAAGAAACCAAGTACTGTTCCAAAAAGTAATTGCATAAACAGGAGTAAGGCCGGTGGACTGCTGACCAGTTTTTGTTCGATTTTTGGAGTGATCAAGTTGCTTTCTAGTAATTGAATCAAGAGATAGAGAATTATTACTGCAACGACACTAAATGTGCCGAGTGTGAGTGAGACAAGTAGTGCCGGAATAAACGATAAGATTGGTCCCAAGTTCGGAATAAACGACAAGAGTCCAGCCGCGATAGCCAAAGAAAATGCCAAGGGCACATTCAAGATGATTAACCCAATGTAGGTTAAGAGAGAAATGACAGCCATTGATGCTAGTCGGGAAAGAAGCCAATTTTTGGCTCCGGTGTAGATGACTTCGAGATTATGTCGGGTGCAGTTTTTATAAGCTTCTGGAACGATAGCTACCAAACCGCGTTTGTAGTACAGGGGTTGCGAAGCCAAGAAAATACTTACTACTAGTAGTATGAGTGCATTAAATATTGCAGTGCTTGTTTGAGTGAATACATTTTGTACTCCATTAAATATGGAGATGCTGTTGGATTGAACTTGTTCCAAAAGTGAAGAGAACGAGAGGTTGACTCCCATTTGTTCCAAGGCCGTAACGGATTGCAATAACCCATCAACTCGGTTGGAGATTTCTCTGAGGAGAGATTCTGAGTTTAACAGTTCGCGAGTGAGAGCTGGAAAGAAATAACTGAGAAACAAAAGGACTCCAGCTACCAAGATTGATAAAGCTGTCGCTAAAGAAAACCCGTACGGAAGTCGAGTCCAGCGCGAGACAGTTCGGGCAAATGCGGTGAATCCAATCGCTAAAATAATTGCAAAGAGAAACAGGAGTACGATGGACACACCAGTAGCAAGTACGTAAGAGACCACAGCCAAGCCGAGTACGGTCACGAGGGTGAATAATATGAGTTGTTTGATTTGTGGGTACGTAATATTCATAGATATGAATACTGTACAGAATGTAACAAAATTTTCAATCTTACACCTGAAGCTCAGCTTCAGTGAAGTCGTGAAGTGACAAAGAGATAGTGTCCCCTTTTTGGACTGACCCGGCGATGATTTTCTGGGCCACTTTTTCTTCAATGACATCTTGCAGAACACGTTGCATTGGTCGGGCTCCAAATTCTGGACTATAGCCTTTTTGTACAAGCAGAGACAGTAAGTCTTCTTTTACCTGTAGTTGGTAACCGCGTTCTTGTATTCGTTCATATAGTCCGTTGAGCAACATGCCAGCCACCTCAGTCTGTTGTCCAAGTGAGAGAGGTTCAAAAATAATTGTGCTGTCAAAACGGTTTATAAGCTCTGGTCTGTATACGCCAGTCTTAATGATGTGTTGAATGATTTCTGCAGAGAGAGTAGAAAGTTCTTTACGCTGATGCACAGTGTTCAGAATAAGCTTGCTGCCGGCGTTTGAGGTGGCGATGATTATGGTGTTCCGGGCGTTGACCTTACTTCCTTTACTGTCAGTGAAAACTCCTTCGTCTAGTACTTGCAGAAATATATCGTGTACAGATTGTGAGGCCTTTTCGAACTCATCAAGTAAGAGTACTGAGTATGGATGTTCACGCAATATTGTTGGAAGCACTCCTGCGGATTCATCGTCGCCAATTAATTTTGGTACTGCATCAACTCCACTAAACTCAGACATGTCGATACGGCGCATCTTGTCCTCTCCTCCAAAGAAGACGGTTGCGAGAGCTTTGGCTGTTTCGGTCTTTCCAACTCCGGTTGGCCCGAGAAAAAGAAATGAGCCAATAGGTTTGTCGGCCGACTGCACACCTGCTCGCGCACGACGCATCGTGCGTGAAATAGCATCGATAGCTTGCTCTTGTCCAATCACGTGTTGGTGTAATTTATCTTCTAGGTGGAGTAAGACATCACGTTCTTCAGCTGAGATTGGTCCGGCTGGAACTCCAGTTTTTTCACTGACGGTAGTGTAGACAAATTCTTCTGTGATGATATTTATATTTTGTTGTTTCGCTGCACTAGCCACGTCTATCAAAAGAGCGATGGCTTTGTCAGGCAAAACCCCGTCCACGATATACCTATCGGCAGCAGTAGTGAGGGCATGAAGGGCAGAATAGGTAAAAAACGTTTTATATTTTCTCTCGTGCTGTAGCGCAACTGACTGCAGAACCCGCGTGGTTGCACTCAGGTCTGGAGTGTCAATCAAAATCTCAGAAAATCTTCGGGTGAAGCCGCCGAGTGGTTCAAGGTTGGTATGGAACGCTGCTGGAGTGTCTGTAGCGATCACTTTGACTTGTGGAGTAGCAAGATACTGATCTATCAACTCTGGAATATGAATCCCGAGTACTGCAGCTTCAGCTATAAATACACTGAGATTCTCTATTACGATGATGATATTTCCAGCCAAAACAGCTTCAGTAAAGATTTGAATGAGTGCCAATTCAAGTGATTGTTTGCTCGGATGTGTGGCAAAGAGTCGGTTGGTATCAAGTACAATCAGCTGTTGCCCGCTGACTGCAGAAAGTGATTTCCCTGTCTGCATCCTCCGCTGCACTGCCATTACCAAGTCTATCTTCCCTACTCCAGGCTCACCAATAATAAGAACATTGGCCTCTTTTGAGCGAGCTAAAGTTGATTCAATCTGAGTTATTTTCTCTAGGGCAAACGGTGTGTTCGCAGCGAGTGTAGAAAAAACAGCACTGGTCCGAATATCACGTGAAAATTTATGTAGCAAGTATGCGTGCCCGTACGACCATTCCCTGCCAATACCTTTTGTGCGAGAGAGATTGTCTTTACTCCACCATCGCGCGGCTCTTTTCTCTTGATGAATCGAACCGACAACCCACCGTAGAGCGCCGATAAAAGTGTCCTTGGTTACTCCTGAGTGAGCCAACATATCAACAAAAGCTTTATCGTACTTTAAAAGATATTTTCCGAGCCCAATCAAACTGAAAATTTCATTCTCAGGCAAGATGACCATGTCAGCCGTCAGCTGCTGGCGAGGGTTGCGCAGATACTCTCCGATCGCTTCTTGCTTAGCGCCGGCACGGAAAAGTATAGTTGACCCAACTGAAGAATTGCAAAAAGCTTCAGCCACATCGTGTTCATTGTGCAGTATTACTTCAGCTACATCGTACGTGGTTCCACTGTGGTCTACTTCATTTGAGCCTAAGAGTGCATTGAGTCCTCGAAAGTAAGAGCTATTACTGTAGGCGAAGGTCAACAACTGTTCTAGCCACAGCGCGAGTGATATGAGGCTGACGCCAAGCAGTTGTTGGGCGTATTGACCGTCGAGCGCATATTCACTTCCTACATACCCAACTCCGGCTAATGCAAAAATGATAAACAAAAAGAACCGGACGCTGTGTAGAGTGTTGCGAGTCGCAAGGCGATTGAGGGCAATTACCGGTCTGTACTGTTGAATGTCATCTCGAAGCGTATTCATATATAAGTAACGTTAAGCAATCAGTAGCGTTAATCCAAATCCGAGGAGAAGTATTAAAACAAACGGGGTAAAAATCCAAAATACATACACGAATACTCCAGCAACTACAGTGAAAAGCAGACTGATTAACCCCAGTAGAATAATGATGGTGCGAATAACTGCGCCAATAATCCGCGAAACGAGGTTAATAATGATGTATCCCGCCAGGTCTTCAAAGCTCCATTTCTCCCCTCTTACCTCTGTGGTGCGCTTCCAGGGTGAAAACAATGAGCCTGCGAGTTGTCGAAGTGAAAAAAAATGCCCCACAAACCAAATAAAATTTTTCCAGAGCACAAAAATCTCAACAAAAGCACGTGAGTAGTGCCAAAAAAAGTAATGGTGCACAATCGACAAAAAGAGCATAGTGTTTTTAGTATAGCAATAAAGTTCCCATTGCATGAAGGGTTGTGTTCACTCCAGATAAAACAAAAACCCCAGACACATGGTCTGGAGTTTTTGTAGAGTGCGGGAGATTACGCAGCTTCTTCACCTGCTTCTGGAGCAGCTTCTTCAACTGGTGCTTCTTCAGTAGCTGGAGCAGCTTCATCAGACTTTTGTACATTTGCGGCAGCAGGACCTTTTGGACCTTCTTCCATTTCAAATGTCACCATGTCGCCTTCGTTTAGACTATCGAAATCGATGTCTACGAGTGCAGATGCGTGAAAGAATACATCCTTCTCACCATCAACTGGCTTGATAAATCCGTACCCTTCGTCTCGCTTTCGTACAATTGAACCTTTCATATTTTTTCTTTACTACTTATAACTACAAAACATCACTTCACTATACCGGCATGGCGTCTTAGAGAGCTCGTTTGTATTAACGATATTAAATCACATTGATGAGTAAAATCAAGCATGTATAAAAAGAGTGCGCCCAGTAATGAGCGCACTGATTAGAATCGAATGTCTTAATCGTCGTCTACTGGATGTAGGTAGTCTGGTCGCTTCACTTCGTTCGCAGGCAGAGGGTCGGCGTACGGTAGCCATGAATCAATCACTTCATGTGTAACATGCAAGACAGAAGGATTGCCGGTCAACCTCCACCCTTCAAGTGCATCAGGTGTTTGAGCAAACGAGCGTGCTACAAACTGGGCAGCGTCTTGCTTGCAAAAAGTGTCAAAAACAACACGAAGCATCGCTTTGAATTCCCAGCCATCTTCATTTTTTGCGGACGTGATTTCTCTCGTCATTGTCCAACTTATGACGTAGATTCCCATACAAAAGTCCTCCTTCTTCTATAGGTAAATTAACAGAGTGGTATCTAGTGTCAATCTATACATATATATGTATAGAAAAGAAAATGGGCCGCAGCGAAGCTGCGGCCCAAATCACGATGTGGATACTCCAAGTAATTGAGGTAGTTCACGTAAGTGCTCAAAGGGAGTAATCAGGGGGTGCTTGAGTTCGGGGTGATGCTTAAAGCTGTTCCAGGCACGCTGTGGCATATAGACCGGAATCCCACCATCAGCTACACAAACGGCGTTTGTAGGCGCATCTTCTACTAAAGCTATGGCCCCAATACGACGACAGACTTCCAGCTTTGTGAGTTTTACCTCAGCCCCTGCCTGGCTGAAACCGTTGGTGAAGTGAAAATCATCAAAAAGTCCCGGTGCGTGTTTTTCAAAAGCTGCTTCAGTAATGTCGCGAGCTGATTCCGCGCGACTTGTCACAATGTGCAGGTCGTACATTGTGCTCAAGCGTTCGAATGATTGGATTGAGTCGGCATACGGGACAATACTGTCGTGCTCTTCATGTACCAATGTGTACACATTTTTCAACAATACTGTTAGTGGCAGGTTATACATTTTTACCATGTCGAAGGTGTAGATATCTTCGAGGGCAAAACTCGTGCCATGGATGCGGTTGTGGTACAGCACGTACCTGCCGTTGAAGTCCCAGAAGACATCGTCAGCGTCTACTGCCAAAATTGGTTTCTCCATCGTTACGTCCTTTGCTATGAATGTTCAATGTTTGCTGGGCGTACAGTAGCATGTCTAGAGAAAAAACTCACTTACACACAGAGCTAGAATCGATTAATCAAAAGCGGGTATGGGTTTTGGGCACCATTACTATAGATACCAAAGTGCAAATGCGGCGGTGTATTTTCTGCATTACCCGAATTGCCAACGTATCCGATGATTGTTTGGGTATCTACGGGTGATCCTATTTCTATGCCTGGAGCAATTTTATTGAGATGAGCATAGTAATATCGCACACCGCCAGGCCCGAGAGTAAATACAATAGTGCCTCCCAGGCGGTTCTCGCCCGTTCTGACAACATACCCAGGAGCAGCCGCAAACACAGGGGTACCAGTTTCAGCAAAGATATCTACTCCTTCGTGACTTCTTCCTTCCGACCGGGCGGCGCCCCAGGTGTCAGCAATCTGACTCTGTTGTACCCCGAGTACTGGTATTTGTAGGGCATTCAAAGGTTCTTGACTACTGAGCTGGGCGATTTTTATGGGTAACGTAATTTTTTGTACGATACTTTCCGCATTGAGCCAGATAGTATCGTGGTGAATTTGGTAATAATAATAGCTATAGACCCAGCTATATATGGCAATGAGCGCCAATATAAGCGTGAAAACAAATTTGCTAAGAGAAAAGACAGATATATTGGCCATAAAATAGTTACTACGGTCTGCCAGGAAAAAACATTCACTTTTATTTTTTATAAGGTACTATCAACATATACAACACATATCACAGTACGGAGGTGTACATGCTCGATATTAATGTTCTTTTCATACAATATATCCATCAACAGTCCAATACTGGTCGCACAGTACGACGTCTCTGCCGGATTATTCCCTTTACCACAACAGTTTCTCACGAACGCGCGTGGAGAAAGCGCGTTTTCTGGGAATCGCTCAGACATGAGTGGAAGTTTATTGCCTACAGTTCCTGGTTTGATTTAGTGTTTTTAAAGCAGAAACGTCGTCGCCGATACATCTCACGTACGTTTTGGCGAATGAATCATCCACATTCAGGGACCAGGCAGCTTGCTGATGCTTATGTATCACATGTTGGTATCAGTAGTGGGCGCTGAAACTAAAAGCCGCATCCTTTCAGGATGCGGCTTTTTTCATATCTTGTATACTCCATAGATATGAAAATATACTCTTGGAACATGAATGGTATTCGGGCGGTTGAGCGAAAAGAACTCCTCTTCCCTTTTATTGAGAAACATCAGCCAGATATCTTGTGTATTCAGGAAACAAAGGCTCAGCCTGAACAATTTGAGACTGAAATCCCGGGATATGAGCAGTATTGGCACTCAGCTGAAAAGAAAGGCTATTCTGGAACGGCTATTTTCACAAAAGTCGAACCAGAGGCGGTGGTTAACGGTATTCCGGAAGATATTATGAAAAAGTATCAACTAGAAGATAAATATGGAGATACGACCAAAGAAGGAAGAGTCATTACGGCTGAATTTGAAGGTTTCTTTGTAAGTACAGTCTACACACCAAACGCCAAAGATGATTTATCACGAGTAGCAATGCGTCAGCAGTGGGATCCCGCGTATCTAGAATATATGGATAGGTTGCAGCAAGAAAAACCAGTAGTGTTTTGCGGCGACTTCAATGTTGCTCATCAAGAGATCGACCTAGCTCGACCAAAACCAAATCGAGGCAAAAAAGGGTTTACGGATGAAGAGCGAGCTGGCTTTACTGCCATGGTCAAAAAAGGGTTTGTGGACACCTTGCGTATCTTTCACCCTGATACTCCGGAGCTCTACACCTGGTGGTCACACTTTGGCGGGGCGCGCGAACGGAATGTGGGCTGGCGGATTGATTATGTTATGGCCAGTGAAGCGCTCGTTCCCGTGATTCAAAGTGCTCGCATCCATCCAGATGTATATGGTTCTGACCACTGCCCTGTTTCAATTGAAATGACTATCGAAGTATAACGAGAACAATATAGACCCATTAAAATAAGGCTCGACGAGTCTTATTTTTGTATTAACGCAACAACACGAAACACAATAATGTCAAACACAATGTGTAAAAGACACTTATCCCCAGTTATTCACAGTACTGTCCTTTACCCTGTCCTTTAGAAGATGTATATTATGAGTAGGCCCAGAAAGGGCGAGCAGGAATCTAGAGAGAGTTGAGCAGAAAACATTCTTACCAACTCCCTCTAGATACCCCTTAAAGAGATCTTCCAAAAATCAATTGAGTATTACCTCCCTTAGAGAAATCTAAGAATACTCCACACTGAATGTGTCATCCACAGACACATTCAAGTACATAACAAAATCACCCACCTAAGAAGTCAGATGAAACTAAAAAACAGATTCATCACCATAAGACTTCAGTACAACAAAGAGCTTCGGAAAATAGGTTAGTCCACAGAGACGCCAGCCGGGGCCAATGAGCCCCATGCAAGCTCACAAAGGCCTGGGAAGTTGCCAGATAAGTATCACTTGTCTCCCAACTTCCCAGGCCTTTTCTTATGCTTTGTTCATGGAGATAAAAAAGAAAAACACCTACGTAGGTGTTTTTTATATTGCTTCTAAGGGTGTGTATCTTAAAGGACACGATGTTCCCGGGCAATGTCCTTTAGTGCAGCAGCTTCTTCTGCAGCCTGTTTTGCCTTCCCTGCCTCAGCCAACACTTTCAATTCCTCTTCTGGAAGTTTTAGTAACTCGAGTGCCCGCTTCTCCATATAGACCTCAGTATTTAGAGTGGCGTCATCCAGGGCTTCTTCAAGTAGTGCGTGTAGCACGTATCCAAGCTTGCGACCGGGCTTTTCGCCAGACAGTTCCATAATGCGGTCACCGTTTACTTTTAACATCTTGACTGATATCGGGTCACGTAAAGCTTCGTCGACCATAGCCTTATATTTGCGAAAGCGAAATGGCTGCTCTTTTGGTCGACCGGTCCCAATCCGATCACAAACACGCAAATTCAACAGGTTTTCAATATTGTTTTCACCAATACGAGTTATTGTACGGCGTACTGCAGAGAGGGTGATTTCTTCAGGATCAGAGAAAAACATATGCCAACGTACCAGTGAAACAACATTTTCAGTCAGGTCCTTTGGAAGTTTTAGCCTTTCAAAAATCTCTTTTGTCATACGGGCACCAACTACTTCATGTCCGAAAAAGGTGTATTTCTTGTTCTTTCCTCCTGTTCGTCGCGTTTTTGGTTTGCCGATATCGTGAAATAAAGCCGCCAAACGCATTTCGAGGCTAAATTCCTTATCAGCAGCGGCTTGTAATGAGCGAAGTAAGTGTTCGTAGACATCAAATGCATGAATTCCTCCCTGCTCACATCCAATGGCTGGGAGTATTTCAGGTAAAAACTGCTTCAAGAGCCCTAGTTTTTCGAGGAAAATTACGCCCTGCATCGGAGTTGGTGAAGCTATGGTGCGTAAAAACTCAGAAGCCACTCGCTCAATAGAGATGCGATTGATTTCTTCGCTATGGCGAGCAATTGCCTCCATAGTCTTTTGCTCGATCATAAAATCCAGCTCAGCAGCCAGTCGTACGGCTCGCATCATACGCAAGGCGTCTTCTGATAGTCGCGCGTCTGGATCACCGACAGTTTGCAAACGTTTAGCTTTAAGGTCAGAAATACCGTTGAATTCATCGACAAGTTCTTCAGTAGTGATGCGGTACGCTAACGCATTGATAGTGAAGTCACGTCGTTGTAAATCTTCTCGTAGTGTAGCGCCAAAGCTTACTTGATCAGGGCGTCTGGCATCACTATACGACCCTTCGATACGGTACGGGGTTACTTCAATGACCTTCAAAGTGGTCTCTTCACTGTCTGTTTTGACACCAACTGTTCCGAAATCATTATTGAAATAGTGATCTGGAAATAGCTCTTGGATTGATTCAGGATGAGCATTTGTCGTGAGGTCCCAGTCTTTCGGAGTTTTTCTCAAAAATAAATCTCTCGTACACCCGCCTACTAAGTAGGCCTCAAAGCCTTTGTTCTCAAGGGTTTTTGCTACGTTTTGTACTTCAAGAGGTATATCTGAGGGTGAGATTTTCATATTTTGCTATAGTGCCGTAATTTTAACAGAAAACCATTGCTTTTTCGCTCTTTTCGACGTATGATGGTGCGCACAGATTCACTGCACCTATAGTGAAATGGATATCACAACTGACTTCGGATCAGTTATTCTGGGTTCGAGTCCTGGTGGGTGCACAATGCGAGAAAAGCACTACTCTAGAGTAGTGCTTTTCTTTTTCTTCTTTGAGATGAGTCTGGTATACTTTTGCTATGTCTACCAATGAGCTTTGGTCAGAACTCACCCAAGAGCCTGTCCATGCGGTGACTTTTTTGGGTCGCCCATACATTACTATTAGTCACGACCAGTTTGATAAGCTCGAAGAATTCTTTGCTCCTTCTTTTAATATACTCAATCGCTGGCAAAATTATCGCTCCAAAACCTGGCGTCGACACATTCACGCCATCAAGTTCACCAAGCATGTCCAGGTGCATATTGACCACTTCAACCCCAACTCCTTTTTCTTTTTGACAATCCCCCATTTATTTTTTGACGTGATTCCCTACTTTTTTTCAGTGCTGCTTACGGGAAAGAAAAAATTTCCTGAAGCCTAGAGCTGTGTTTCAGATACGTTTTGGCGAAGCAGTAGAATGAGTTTATATATGGAACTTTCAGAACGATTTATTCAACAGTTAGAAAAAGAAGGCTTTTCTCAGGTGTATGAGTGGCAAGATGCGGCTGGTACTCAGTATCCAGAACAAACTCATAATGAGCCGGTTTCATATATGGTTACCGACGGCTCTTTGACCTTTCAACTGCCAGATACGCAACGTGAAGTGCAAGCTGGAGACAGGTTTGATGTGCCGCCTAACGTTCCCTACTCAATACTCGTTGGTTCACAAGGCTGGATTGGTATTATAGGCGAATCCTAACCCTCTCCATAAATAAGTGTAAAAAATAATAAGCCCAGAATGATACCCATCCTGGGCTTTTGTGTAAAAGAATAATCGAACTCATGTAAATAGTATATAATATACAGTACATATGGTACGTAATAAAGAGAAATATCAGCAAGCAGTCAGTCTCCGTAAACGAGGGTTCACCTTGGCTGAAATAGCAAAATACTGTGATATTGCTAAGTCTACAGCTTCAGCCTGGCTGAAAGATGAGGATTTTTCGCAGGCGGTTACCAAGCAAAACGCCAAACGAGCGGGCGCAGAAAACGCCAAACGACTGCAGTTGATTGCAAAATCACGCGGAGTTGAGCGAAAAGCCCGTTTTTTAGATGCGCAAACCAGTGCACAGGTCGAATTCAAGAATTATCAGTCAAATCCTGAGTTTCGCACTGGTCTAATGGCATATATAGCTGCTGGTGACACTGCCGCCTCACATAAGATGCGATTGAGCTCCACTTCTCCCTTTTTACATCGTCAGTTTGTAGAGTTTGCTATCAATTTTCTGGGAGTTGATAAAAAACAAATCCATACCTGGCTTTTGCTGTATAAGGGTGTAAATGAAGAGAAAGCCATGAAACACTGGTCTAAGCAATTAAAAATCCCCTACAGCCAGTTTTACAAGAATCAGTACGTACACAATGCTCCCACAAAGGCATTGCACTTCGGCGTCGGAAATACTATAATCGGCAGCACCTACCGTACACAAAAGCTGCTTGTTTGGGTAAAACTAGCGCAAAAGCAGTGGTAGGACTTACGCGGCCTTGGTTAAGTGGTATAACGGGTCCTTGCCAAGGATCAGTCGGGGTTTCGATTACCCCAGGCCGCACAGCACACAAATACTAAAAAGCCCCGGACGGGGCTTTTTGATATACTGGTTCTACGTGGAACCAGTGACTCTTCTTGAAACACCTGACTCACCTCGCCTGAAAGACAGTACAAATAGCTGACCGCAACGAAAAAGACGATATCCCCCAAATGTGGGGACAACCGGTGGATATGGGGATAAGAGACAGCTTTAACCAGTAACAGACGAATGTCCTTTATAAATATCGTTGGAATACAAGGTTATTTTTACGTAACTGTGAATAACTTAGCTAACCAGAGATAAATACGTTTCACGTGGCACATAATAAGGTTATTTCACATGAAACAGTCTCAAAAACAAGGTGAGAAGAATAAAATTGGTTCCTACGGGGAACTTATCGCTGTTAATTATTTAAAAAAGCACAAATTTAAGATTATTACCACAAATTATCTTAAAAAATGGGGTGAAATTGATATTGTGGCACGTGGAACATCAAAAATTCATTTCATCGAGGTAAAAACTGTTTCTTATGAAACAAAACAGCAACTGAGTCGAGCTGTTTCTCATGGAACATGGCGCCCAGAAGAAAATGTGAGTACTCATAAGATCTTAAAACTTTCACGAGCTATTGAGAGCTGGCTAATGGAAAACAATTGTAATTCCGAGTGGCAAATAGATGTGGCAGCAGTAAGAATTGTTCCATGTGAAAAGTACGCTACTATTAAATACATCCCGAACGTGATAATTGGTTAGTTACACATGGAACACTTACTTACGTGCCACGTGAAACACGTTTTACATGACACATTGCATGGAGGTTTGCGTAAAAGTATTTCACGTAGAACCAGACTGGATACATAGCTGCTCACCTATAGATTGTGTGGAATCACGTCATCCAGTGTGAAACTGTCGAGTGCAGGGAAGTGCGTAGCTGCCGACTGTGTCTGGAAATATGACGCGTTAGACGTATCGCTACTGGGCTCGCCGAGTGTCATGCCGTGGGAAGGGTTCGCTCCACATAGATGTCGTCTAAATACAGTGCAGTGCGCTCGCATTTTTTGTAAAGGAATGGTATATTTTCCTGACTTTGATTAGGAGACTAATCAGGTTAGAGTGGATTGATTAAGGTTCTTTCATTCACAAAATAAATACGAGTGTGACTTACCAAAGTCGCGAGGGTGTAAGATAAATCTTTCACCCCATCGTTTAAAACGTAAATGCAAGCGAGCTTTCATTTAGTTTCTCACTCGGGGTGTAGCATAGTGGTAGTGTACGCGCTTTGGGAGCGTGTGGTCCGGGTTCGATTCCCGGCTCCCCGACGAATAAAGAAAACACCAAGCAAATGCTTGGTGTTTTCTTATGTAAGAAGGGGAGAGGAGGTAAATAGTTTTACCTACGACGAAATCGAACGCCAGAACGATGTGAGGAAGCATGACGAACGAGTGGGGTGTGTCCCGTGGCACTTGCTCGTTTTGAGTGAAGCGAAAGAAAGGAGCTTAGTGACCGTCAGGACGATTCCCGGCTCCCCGACAATGTATAAAGAGGCAAAAACCGTACCAGGTATAAGACTGGTGCGGTTTTTGCTATATTAGTGAAATGAGCCTTGCGAATGAAAAGATTGCCAAAGCGTATGATGGTGCAGCAATAGCGTATAGAAAAAAATACGATTCCATTCCTGTGCGTTCAGATGATATTGACATCGCTTTGGCTCTGCTTGGTCGGTCACAGCCTGTCGTTCTAGAGATTGGTTGTGCATACGGCAGGGAAGCGCAGTATCTGTTACAAAAAACTCCTTTTTATACGGGTATTGATATATCTAGTACCTACATTGAAATGGCTAAACAGGAGGTTGCGAACGGGATTTTTCATTGCGTAGACGTCATGGAGTACGGCTTTCCACAGAAGTACGATATTGTTTTTGCGTTTGCGTCGTTACTACATCTGAATAAGACTGACCTGAAAGAAGTATTGCAAAACATTCAGAGTAATCTAACTACTGATGGAATGGTGTTTTTGTCACTAAAACACAGCGCCCAGTACTATTCTCAGGAGGTCACTGACGAGTATTCTACTCGTACGTTTTATTACTACAGTCGTGAAACCATAGCTGAGCTGGTAGGGGACTTGTATACCGAGGAGTACTACAATGAACAAATTCTAAAAGAGCCCTGGTTTACTCTGGTACTGAAGAAGAAGGGGTAATAAGAGTGTGCGCGATTCTGTGTGATAAAATACGCGGCATGATTACTTACTATTTCCGCACGGTGAAAGATGACGTGTTGAAGCAAATCGATGATTTACGCAACGGAGTATGGATTCATGCGGAAAACGCCTCCGATGAGGAATTGGGACAGCTCTGGGAGAAGTTACGGCTCGATGAGACGTTGTTGGAGGATGCGCAAGACTTTTTTGAGGTGCCACGAATGGAAAAGGTTGACGGGGTGACGTATTTCTTCACCCGCTATCCATTTAATGAGACGACAGAAGATATCGACACCGCTCCACTCTTGATTGTGATCGGGGAGACGTACGTATTGACTGTGACTCAAAGAGCAATTCCGCAGTTCGAGCCGTTTTTTAGCGGGAAACAAGTGGTACATACAACCCAAAAAACCAAGCTGTTTCTGTACCTGATGGAACGAATCACCATCTCCTTTGAGCGTCAGCTGGTGAATTTGCGTCGGTCAGTGCATAAAGATCGCGCGAAACTGCGCAAGATTGGAAATCAAGAGATTGTGCGGTTTGTAAACTATGAACATAAACTCAATGATATGGTGGCGGCAGTGCTTCCAACCAACGTCGCGTTGCAGCAAGTGATGAACGGGAGTTATATGCCCGTCTTTGCTGATGATAAAGAAATGGTAGATGACTTGCGAATTGATAATAGTCAGGTGGTGGAATCAGCTCGGGCACTATTAAAAACAATCCAAAACGTCCGCACGTCAGCTGAAGCTATTTTGACCAATACGTTGAATAATCGTATTAAAACCCTGACAGTTCTGACTATTCTACTGACTATTCCAACTATTATTTCTTCGCTGTATGGAATGAATGTGCCACTACCTTTAGCTGAGACACCCTTTGCATTTGGGTTTGTACTGATTGTCATTCTGCTGACGGTTGGAGTGGCATTGGGGTATTTTAAGAAGAATGAGTGGTTATAACCGAAGGGTACCTCGCTCGGAACACATCACATAGCCCTCGCTCCGATTTGTGATTTAATGAGTCTATATCTATGCAAAAACAACAAGTATTTTATATTCATGGCGGTAGCCCATACTCCAACTACGAAGCCTTTCTCAATGATTTGCGCACGAAAGGCATCTGGGATTTGCCGGGAACGGAAAGTATTAAAAAATGGTCAGGAACTCTCCGAGAAGACTTGGGTGAGCAGTACGAAGTGTTCATGCCAGCTATGCCGAATAAACAAAACGCTAAGTATACGGAGTGGAAAATCTGGTTTGAGCGACATTTTGAACACATTCAGAACGATGTGATATTGGTCGGATTTTCTCTTGGTGGATACTTTTTAGTGAAATATTTGATTGAAAACGATACACCATTTCAGGTGAAAGCACTCGTGCTCGGCGCAGCTCCGTTTGAAAATAGCTCAGATGATACCAGGGAAGATGGTGGTGACTTTGCTTTTGACACAACCAAGGTGGGGGAGTTGCAAGAAAAAGTTGGTCACATCGTGCTGCTACATTCCACAGATGATTTTGTGGTGCCGTACGAACACGTATTAAAATATAAAGAAGCATTGCCAAAAGCCGAACTGCTCACTTTTACAGACAAAAACCACTTCTTGATACCAGAATTTCCAGAATTAGTACAAAGCATACAAAATTTGGCTTAGAATAAGGTTCTTTTCAAAATTACACCACAGCTGTGAGGGTAAGAAATCGGTATTTTGCGCGTCTACGTATATAATGGTTCTTGCATGGCCGGAAAGAAATTTACCGACAATCCAAAGGATCATGAAGCTCGCTTTTTGACAGCCTTCGAAGAGTACAACACTGCTTTGTTTCGACACGCAACTTTGCGTATAAGTAATCGTGAAAAAGCAGTAGACCTTGTACACGATACCTATACCAAAGTCTGGTCGTATATTCGTGATGGATACGAAATTGAAAACTTTCGTCCATTCTTATATAAAGTACTCAACAATCTCATTATTGATGAGTACCGCAAAAAAAAGGAGGCTTCGCTCGATGCTCTGTTAGAGATTGAAGGTGTGGATGAAGGTTCTTTTGAAGAATTGTCTGAAAGCAGTGTCGAAACACTGGCTGCGACTATTGATGGACAAAAAGCGTTTGCGCACCTAGACCATCTACCTGTGCAATATAAAGAAGTGATTATACTGCGATTTGTCGACCAATTGGGTCCGCGTGAAATCAGTGAACTCATCGAAGAGTCAGAAAATGTGATTTCGGTAAGAATTCACCGTGGGCTACGTCTATTAAGAGAGAGGATAGAAGCAGAAGATGAATTTGCTGAAGAAAAAAGAAAACTGAAATCCAAAGCAAAAACCAAGACGAAAAACTAATTTTTTACGTATTACCAAATGAAACGCTTTAGCGAACAATTTCATACTAAATCAAAGTCGGTGTCGATGACGCAGGCTGAGAAACAAGAGCTGCGTGAGCGGTTGGTTTCCTATATGGAATACCACCCGTTGCCAGCTGAGCTAAAGTCGGTAAAAAAATCTACTGCTGCCAAGACACCTGTTTTGAACGAAGCGTTCAAAACAGTGTCTCTTCCATTTACGCTTATTTTCAAATCTTCAGCTGTCGCCGCGGCGTTGGTTATGGTGGTGGTTCCATTCATGGCTGAACAATCAGTCCCTGGAGATACACTCTACGCAGTTAAGGTGCAATTCAATGAAGAGGTGCGTGGAACACTGACGTTTGACTCATATGAAAAGGTTGAGTGGGAGACTCAACGAGTAAACCGAAGAATCGCAGAAGCTCGACTGCTTGAAAGTGAAGGAAGATTGACTGATGAGGTAGAGGCTGAGGTTGCACAGGCGGTGCGCACTCATACGCAAAATGCACAACGTGAAATTGAAAACCTACGCGAGTTCGATGCGGAAGAAGCTACTATTGCGTCAATTGAATTTGATTCGAACCTGGAGGCGCAAGCCGCTTCCTTTAAAGAGGATGATGTAGAGGGTCAGTCAGACGAAACTGCCGTAGCGATGAGAAGTCTCGAAAGAGCGGTAAAATCGGAAAACCTCATTGCCGCAGCAGTAGATGAGTCTCGTGCACTTAACGTGCAGCCAACTGCTTCTACGACGCCTTCATTTGCAAAATTGAGTGCTCGAGTCGAACAAAATACAACTCGAATGTATGAGTTGAGTGATAAGCTCGAATCCTTGAACCCAAAAACAAAAACTGATGTCGCTCGTCGAATCGAAGATATTGAACGGTCGGTAGAAGAGGCGATTGTAGAATCTACAAATAATGAGCAAGTGGCTCGCGACATTCTCGTCGACGTACTCAAGCGCACGCAAAAACTCATCGTCTTTATGACCGACTTAGAGGTGTCTGACACAGTTGATATCGAGGAGTTGGTGCCTGTGGTGCTTACCGATAGTGAAGAAATTGAAAAAATTACTGCGTATAAAGCCGAACTCACATCTCAACATGAAGCAATTGTGACTGCTCTTGAAGCGATAGATGTCGAAGAAGACGCCGATATTATCGAGAAAGTAGAAACTGGCTTGAATACTATTACTGCTCGTTTGGAGCAGATTGAAGAAGCCGAATCTTTCGATGAGGTTAAGCAATATGCTGAAGAGGCGATTGAATTGGCTAACGACTTGCTGCAAATGTTGGAGCAAACAACTGTACCTGCAGTGGTTTTGCCTGAGGAAGAAGTCGAGTCGCAAGCTACGAGTACAATCGAAGCGACGTCCAGTGAACCGGTTCAGATCCAGGAGCCAATCACAGAAGAATCGACCACTACGAGCAGTACCACAGCAGTTGTATCCACTACTACTGTTGACGCTGAATAATTTTTGAGTATATTAAAAGTATGAGCAATCTACAGACAACCGCGAAGCAATCAGTCAGCCAGTCTTGGTACGTGCTGTTTCTTTTCGTTATTTTCGCTTCGAGCGATTCGGTTGTTGTGTAAACAGATAAACTCTCTTTAAAAACCGACTCGCTTTCTCCAGAAAGCGAGCCGGTTTTCTTTTTCACCCATTAGAGGCTGGAGGGAGAATAAAAAACTT
>Ga0115012_10000306_pt1 | contig 28223 bp, 25 predicted proteins | sample TroAtlMetagenome_FD_88706 | JGI IMG/M metagenome (GOLD analysis project Ga0115012, IMG submission 88706) | Marine eukaryotic phytoplankton communities from Atlantic Ocean - Tropical Atlantic ANT10 Metagenome | ecosystem: Environmental > Aquatic > Marine > Oceanic | place: Tropical Atlantic...
AGACTCCTGTTCAACTGACTTGTTGATCTCGTCTGCTACTTGCTCAAGTTTCTTAACAACGTCTTCGTCTTTGGGATCAACTTTGATACCAGCTTTAGCCGTTGATTTTTGTTTGGGTGGCTCGACAGTTGTGTTAGTGCCATCATCATCTGTCTCAGGGTCACATTCCAAATTCAACATGGATTGCAGAAGATACCTACGCATATAGGTTATGCCCGAACCAATGGCTTGGCTGCCTTTCTTGGTATCATCAAAGCAAGTCACCTTGCTTTCCAACATTTCACCAGACTCTAAATGATGAAGTCTGCACACTAAGATGTTTTCTAACTTCCCATCGAAGACAAGTAACTCTGTGTGATAAGAGATATGGACTCCATTGTCTTCTAATGGCTTCTTACAGGCATTAAAAACATCCATCAAAGTTGAATACTTACTTTTAAACATGGGATTAATGCCGGACTTCTGTAGCTTATCGAAGCCTTCACCCCTGGCTTTCTCTATAGCTTTAAAGATCTCATTCGTTGGTTTCATGGTACATTCTCCATAGGTTTTTGGCTTCGTCGATTATTGTTGGGGGGTCTAACCAATCGCTGGTATCTAGTAATTCACTAGCGATCAGTTCTTTCTTTGTGGATGCGTTCTTTAAGGAAAACTCAATAGCTTTGTTTGAGCTCACGGTCTGATCAACCACGCATTGCAGATACTCATCGGTTAATTCATCACAGTTCTCTGGTGTGAATAGCCTGTAATCCAATTTATTTGCATAGAGTAGGAAAGGGGGTTTGTTGCCATTTAAGGCCCAGAACCCAGCTACTTGTGATACATTTCTCTGATCCCATATGTTATAACTGAGATTGGCGGGCAGAGAATGGGTAGCAAAGCCTGACTTGGTTGTGTTGCTTACTTTAGACCATTTAGTCTTTAAATCCCCTCTACGGCCATAATCTGGCAAGGTCATATACTTTAATCTGTTCCCAGGTAACTTGTCGAATAGCTTGATTTCACCAATAATCTGGTTATCGGTTGCCATAGCTTCACGAAGACCGATCACGGAATTCTTAATAACTTCCGGCAATTCAGTAATAAATTGGTCTTTCTTGGCGGCATCAACACCGTTATCCCAAGATCGAGGGGTGTAGTTGGTAGCGAGTACTAAAACCTTATCAATAGCTTTATTTACATCTTCTTCTTTAATAAGTATGTCATCACAGGCTTGTTGGGTTAGTCTGCCCGATAGCATGGCGGCATTGTCAGAGCCGTTGTAATCGAAATGCAGACGGTTAATTACATCCTGTGCATCTTTCTTCTGTCCGTCAGTAGCTTCTGGTGAGTCTATAATATCTTCGGCTAACTTTATGGCTGGTCTACGGTGGCATTTCTCAAAGAATAACTGTGCCTTGGTCTTGCCTTTACTATTACTGTGGTGGAAATAGTGATGCCTAGATGCCCACTCTGGTACATTGTCTTCCATAGTTTTCTTCCCTATTTCTGTTTTTGAAATAAGGATAAATAATAGACGTTTTAAAGCAATAAAAATAAACGTGAAAAAGCAACAGTAAAAAAGCTACTTATAAAGTTACTTGTGGAAAATATACGTTTTGGGGAAATATGATAATATTAATCACCTTAATATTATACCGATACAGTACCAACGGTAGTAAAGTTACTTTAGAAAAAGATAAAGTTAGTTAGAAATTTTATGTTGATCATTGAACGTATACATAGTCTGAACAAGTTTGGCTATCTTCTCATAACCTTCACGTTCACGCTGCATCCTGTTAAGCATATATTTTAAATACATTTCTCTGCTTTTTTCTGTCATTCTGTATCGATTTGTATGCTCGATCTTTTCTAATGTTCCAAAATCCAAGCTATCTTTAATCATGTCTCTAACGGCTACTTCTGAGATCCCAAGGTCATAAACCATTTCCTTAACAATCCAGCCACCATCGTTACTTGTAACTCTGTAATGCATACATCGTCTTGTATATCTCATTCTATTTAAAGTGGCATTATAGTAATTATATATTTTGTGATCGGGGTGAGATGTGGGAACTTTCTTAGGTGAAAGAGCAATATATTCTGCTTCAGAGTATAACGCTATAAGTTCATCTTGAATTTTAGTTAGTGGCATTTTGCCACCCAAGAGATAAAGGGTTGAAATACTTGGCAACAATAGGTGCTGCAAATACTAGATCAACATTTGTTCGACTTTGACCAGCTACAAATGCACTTCCTACAGTATATAAGCCTTCTGGTTCTGGAAAGATAAATCCCATTGCATAAGGGGAATCCCAATTTGTCTCTGGATCTTTTCTCAATCTATCAAATTGATTATTTGTTACCTTATAAATACACAGTTGCTTATAGCATGATGGATCAATGGATTGCAGTTGCATATGCTTTTCGTCAAAGCAGTACAAAGAAACGTCTGATAACTTTGTATTCATAACACCTACCATTGAGGAAGGCATTTGGTGAGGTGGATATAACTGCTTTGTTTTCTCTGTTTGGTCATACAAACGTAGAGAGGACATATCATATATCTCCCCAATAATTCTTACAGGAGTCAGATCCACAACAAGTTCTTCAAATTCGCATTGCAGTATTTCAGTATATTCTCGAAGATCTCTAAGTGTAAGGGAATGCTTACCACTTAATTGTCTGGCTAACGTGCTAGGGGTTATTCCCTTTCTTTCGGCAACGTGTTTCTTTTTGAAACCACGCCGTTCAATGGCTCGTTTTAATAGTTCGCCGGACATATGATCCTCTCGTAATCCTAGAGCTAGAGTAGATTGCATCATTTTTATATCCTTTTGACGTTTTTCGATAGGCTTTTTTTAATAGGTTATATTGACGTAGCGAATAACGTCAAGTTATAATTATCCACATGGAATTTAGAGATAGCTGAAAAGGACTAAAATTGACGTTAAACGCCTATAGATTGATGAAGGGATGGAGCTACGGCCAGTTAGCTCAAAGGCTTGGAACAAAGCACGCCCAGATGGCTCGTCGATGGTGCTTAGAGATGAATCATCCCGATTATCTAGTACCGAGCAACAGAGGATCTACCAAATATATGTCTAGGATATTAGAACTAACCAAAGGTGAAGTGCAGCCAAATGACTTCTTTATACAACGTGAGAATGCTTAAAATGAGGGCGTCAAATAATTGTTAAACTTTTTTAAAATAAGTTCACTTTTTCAACGCCTTTATCCACAAACTTATATCGGATAGTGTGATGTTGAGAGTTTATGCCAGCGAAACAGATCTACAGAAACAAGTGATCAAGTATCTGGATCTGGTTTTACCGAAGCAAAGTCTCGTCCATCATTCCCCAAATGAGGGCAATCATAAGATCCAATATTTCCACAAACAGAAGTTAATGGGTGTAGTGAAGGGATTTCCAGATCTGATGATACTGCTACCAAAGACAAAGCCATTGTTTATCGAGCTCAAACAACCAGGGAATTACCCTACAGAGCAACAGAGAAACATAGGAAGCCTGTTAATAGATCTTGGGAATGAATATGCCGTCTGTAGGTCTTTACAAGAGGTACAGGCATTTCTGGTAGGTGTAAAGCCAGGGATTGAACTGACGGATAATGGCTATGCCAGAGCCATGATCCAAGCCGAACAGACATATGAAAGGGAAATCAATGACGAAAAAGACCTTAAAAAAAGAGCCAAAGAACTCGTCAAACGAAAAGTTGCTTCTTGAGGAGCAACCGTTGGATTACCTCAAAACCAACAACAAGAACGATGATGAACTGTTCAAGCAATCCTTTTGGCATGAGGAATTGTTTGTTCCTTGGTGGAGACAATGGCTAAGAAAGATATTTGGAGTATGAGATATACACGCATTTAGATTTATTCTCAGGTATTGGTGGCTTTGCATTAGCCGCCAGAAACACAGGAAAGATCAAAACTGTTTCTTTCTGCGAGTTCGATCCGTACTGCCATACGATACTGAACAAGCATTGGCCGGGAGTACCGATTATCAATGACATTCGACAACTGGACACAGCTAGATTTATTCGAGAACACGGAAGACCGTGGCTCATTACAGGAGGCTTCCCCTGTCAACCGTGGTCCGTTGCCGGAAAGCGAGAAGGACATAAGGATAAGCAAAACCGTGACCTCTGGCCGGAAATGTTTCGAGTCATTTCAGATCTCGCACCAAAATTCATCCTTGGAGAGAATGTGCCTGGATTTATTAACCTTCCCATGGGAATCGAACGCACGAACTCTGACTTGGAAAAGGAATACGAAGTCGCAACATTTAATATTCCAGCTTGTGCCATCTCGCTTTCCCACGAAAGAAAAAGAGTCTGGATCATCGCCAAGCGAAAACCTATGGGCAACACCGAACACTCTGGATCATCTACCCCCTAGATCAGAAGAATCCACAAGGAGAATGCAAACTGTTCATCGTAAAGGTCGGACACGCCCTCCTAATTTGCGTGAGCAAGTAGACCCAGCCACGATGAATATGTATCCAACACCCACTACCAAGGGTTTCGGTCATGCTAGTGAGGGTCAGACATTGATCTTTAGGCGTTTGGTTGAAGAGGGCAAGATGACGGAAGAAGAAGCACAACAGATGATGAATGGCACTACATTACGGCCACCACGGATGAAAGAATGGATGTGGCCCACACCGAATTCAAGGGATTGGAAAGACTCTATGAATACCGTACCTCCGTCAGTTGGTAAGACAAGAGGGTATACATTAGGAATGAAAGTGGCTGAAGAAAGAAACAAACTGTGGCCCACACCCAGAGCCACACAACCCAAGAAGAAGGGTGCTATAGAGATTAATGATAAAGGCAGACGTATTTCAAAGAATGGGCGTGATTACGGCTTGAACTTGGAAGAGAGTGTAGAGTTCTGGCCCACACCGACAACACAGGACAATCACCATGACAATATGGAATTGAACGAGAAGGGCAGACGTATATCGAAAGACGGAAAGAACGATCACAGTTTAAATTTAGCAGATAGGGTACAACTATGGCCAACACCAACAGTACAGGACAGCAACAAGGCAACAAAGAAGTGGAGAGAGGATCATCAGAACAATCTGACGGCGGCAGTATTCAACCCAAACAAACTATGGCCAACACCAACTCACGACGACGGCAAAAACGTAAAGTTAAATCCGAACAGGAGACAGGGTCTTTATCAGGTAGTTCAGTATTGGCCGACACCAACAACGAGGGATTGGAAAGGGGGTTATCCTGGGGGAAGAATACGGAATGGGAAAGTGAGCAAGGACACTCTGGACGTAACAGTACAGTTCACGGACAACAAGGAGAAGAAGAAGGTGCAGTTGAATCCCGAATGGGTTTCCGTTTTTTTGATGGGTTATCCACGCCATTGGATGAAGGGGAACTTGGAATAGAGAGGGTAGGATCAGACATACCAGAGAGGGCAAAGAAACTCAAAGCGATTGGCAATGCCGTTGTTCCGGCTATACCAGAAGTCATACTGAGAGCCATGCTTCGAGATGAGGAAAATGAAAAAAGTTAAGCAATGAATATCCATGAGAAGCAACTGAGTGACAAAGGGAATATTAGGTGTTGACAGTAATTTCGGATGATCGTTACAATCCACGAAGTGGCAACAGTACTAGCTTGTACAGTACTAGCATATACAGTACTAGCTTGAACAGTACTAGCTTTCCACCTAATAACTTTGATATCAACTTAGATAAGCATTCGGTACAACGTAGTACAGTACTAGCTAGTACCCATGCAACGTGACAGTAAATTTAAAAGCATGGTGTTTCTCGATGATTTATTCATGGAAGCTGCAGAAACTGAGAGAAAGCTGCCACCAGCTATTAAAAAGCAGAAAATGGCTTCGTGGCCGGAATATGTCAGATCATGGCAGAGTTATGGCTGGAACGATGCAGAAACCAGCTTACCCAAGGCCACTCCCCAACAAATCACAAGGTTTGAACAGGCTATGGATCTTCTTAACGATTATGGTGTTAAAATCGAAGACAGGAGATTAATCTGGGCAACAGCTCATTCTGCTGCATTTAGGGATAGAGGGCCATCCTGGGCTAAAGTGGGCCGTAAATTACGGATAGATCCAAGGACAGTTAAGAAGAGGTATTTCGATGCTCTTATAAGGCTTTATTATAGGTTGTGACGTTAAGCGATAGGGAAATTGAGGGTTGGTGGAATTAATTGGTATGAATGACACGAAAAGCGACATATATTTTGTATAATCGACGAATTATGTTTTTTTCATAGATAATATCCTTAATATACTTTTTTGAGCTGGGTTCATTCTCGCAAAGGACGTTTCCCGGCTCACCAATTTTCCCATTAAATAAGCCAAAGGTGATCGAAAATGCCAATGACTAAGAAAAAGAAGAAAAAAGGCTATAAATGATGTCTAAAGTAACTGTTAAGCAGATGGAAGAGATTTGCAACAGATTGATGGATGGAGAGTCTCTAACGCAGATATGTGACCATACAGAGGACTTGCCGTCTAAGAGGACTATTTATCGTCATGTGCAATCTGATGAGAAAGCATGGGAAATGTACTCAAAAGCCAGAGCAATCCAAGGAGAGGACTTAGAAGACCAGATAATGGACATTGTGAATGAACCATTGCCTAGTGATCCTAAGTTTGCAATGGCTACTGTGCAGAACAAGAGACTTAAAGTAGATGCTTTGGATAAGAGGAAGAGACAGTTGCAACCTCTTGGAGGGATAAGGAATAAGCCAGAGGATCTGTCACCAACTGTGAGTGGAACTATCAAGTTGAGTTGGAATGAATAACGTGTGCTTCAATGTACATTGACACCGTTCGTGTGCGAGAGCCATATCAGTTCATTTTCTGAACTTATTGATTGTTTTGTAAGAAATTCTGTAAGAATAAGACGTAAGTCATTGTTTTTATTGACATTGGTTGTAGGTTATTTACCTACGAGAACTGTTTTCTAGGGATCGAAGACCCCCCTTACACCCCAAAATCTGGTCGCACTCTGCTATAGCATAAATAACAAACCAAGAGTGTCTCACACTCTAACAGTATGTCTGACAGCTATACAAAGAAGCAAGAGAATGCAAAGCTCCACCGGGAGTTCACTCTTCGTCTGTTCAGACAGGAATACGAGAAACATGGACATAGTAATCCCTTACGCGCCACGCCCTCTACAGAAAGAGCTCCACGCAAGGCTCAAGACAAAGAGATGGGCAGTAGTGGTATGTCATCGACGTTTCGGCAAGACGGTAATGGCGATTAATCATTTACTGAGGGATGCTATTCTCAACACAAAAGAGAATCCGAGGTACGCCTATATAGCGCCCACCTACCGACAGGCAAAGATGATAACCTGGGATTATTTAAAAACATTTGCGGGTGGAATTCCCAAAGTAAGGTTTCACGAGACAGAACTGAGGTGTGATCTTCCCAATGGTGCGAGGATACAGCTTCTCGGAGCAGAAAACGTCCATGCCATCCGTGGAATTTATTTAGATGGAGTCTGTGCCGATGAGTTTAGTGATATGCCGGAGAGTTTGTTTCCAGAAGTATTAAGACCAGCTTTATCGGATCGCAAGGGATGGGCCATGATTGTGGGTACACCCAGGGGAATGAATGCTTTCTACGATATGTATGAAGCGGCACAGGCGGATAAGCATTGGATAACGGCGATCTATAAGGCATCAGAGACAGGATTGCTTGATGAAGAGGAGCTGGAGTCGGCTAAAGCAGCTATGTCCGATGATCAGTATAACCAGGAGTTTGAATGTTCATGGACGGCAAACGTGGCTGGAGCTATCTATGGAAAGGAAATAGAGACTATTATGACGAAGGGCCAGATCTCCGATGTACCCTATGACGAGAGTGCAAGGGTGGATACTTGGTGGGATCTGGGCATTAATGACAGTACCTGTATAATTTTTACCCAAACTATTGGCCGTGCTGTTCATGTGATTGATTGCTATGAGAACAGGGGTGAGGGATTGCCGCACTACTGTAGGGTCTTGGATCAGAAGGGATATCTATACGGTACACACAATGCACCGCATGACATTGAAGTAAGGGAATTAGGTACAGGAAAATCAAGAAGAGAGATTGCGTATGATCTGGGGCTGAACTTCAGAGTTGTACCAAAGCTGCCATTGGAAGATGGTATTCATGCGGGGAAGTTATTTTTCTCACGGCTCTGGTTTGACCGTGCGAACTGTAAGCAACTGCTTGATGCCCTCAGACATTATCACAGGGCCTATAATGAGAAGAATAGAGTATTTAGAACAACGCCTGTCCATTCATGGGCGTCGCACTTTGCGGATGCATACCGATATCTGGCCGTGGGATTCCGTGAGAGTAGGGATTACTCAAGACCGCCCCAGGCAATGGCCGAAGACAAATATAATCCATTGGGAGCTTATGTATAATGGGAAAGAACCAACCAGCAATGCCACCTGTTCCTCCCCCTCCTCCTCCACAGCCTGTAAAGGCAATCAAGCCGGAGAAGACGGTGAAGATGCAGACAAGAAATAAAATGGCCGATCCGAATAAGGTTGGCCCAAAGCAGACGATACTAACAGGGCCACAGGGTCTTGGCCGTGAGACTAAGGTATCGAATGCGGGCAAAGGCTTATTGAGTGGCGATTAGATGTGTTAATGATGATCCGCAGAGGTTTATCGACTGGCTTATGGAACGATTACGTCTGACGAAGATCACAGGCCAAGCAGAAGCACAAGCCTATGGATTTTTAGAAGATAACAGAATTATAGGGTCATTCGTTTTTTCGGAATACACAGGACACGATGTGCATATGTACTGTGCATCCGATAACCCAAGGATATTTCAAAGACGGTATATGAAGGCGATGTTTGATTATTGCTTCAATGATCTGAAAGTCCGAAGAGTATCGGCAATGTGCAATGAAAGTAATTTACGGTCCCGCAAACTGATAAGTGGGGTTGGATTTAAACAGGAAGGCAGACTCAGACGGTACTTCGGTTTTGAAGATGCTCTGGTCTATGGATTATTAAGAGAGGAAATGAGGTTTCTATAATGGGAAAACAACAACCGCAACCACAGACACAACCAGATCCAGCACCTGTAACTCCACCACCAGCACCAAGAGTTGATCCTGTAGCACCAAAGGAAACGGCATCGGTTAATCCGAAATCGGCTGTGGGTGCATCGGCGGGCGGTGGCTATGCGGGAACAGGAAAAGGCAAGGCTCGGACATTACTGACAGGGCCAGCTGGAGATATGGGGAAAACACCCATTCGTAAACCAATGCTCACAGGCACATTGGGTAGTGCCTATAAAACAACATTAGGTGGATAAATGGCCGAATCTGATGAATTAGCCGAGGTTCTTGCGGAACAACTCGCTTTGCTGGAGAACCAGCGAACATCATGGGAACAGCATTGGCAAGAAATAGCTGACTATGTAGTGCCACGCAAAGCCGATATAACCAGAACACGCACACCTGGAGACAAAAGAACAAGTCTGATATTCGATGGCACAGCTATTCATGCCGCGGAATTACTATCGGCAAGTCTTCACGGAATGCTTACCAATATGTCAACGCAATGGTTTTCTCTCCAATATAGAGATGAAGCGATTAATGGGGATGATACGGCAAGGGAATGGCTGCAATCCGTTGAGGAAGTTATGTATAAGGCATTTGCCAGATCAAACTTCCAAGAACAGGTACATGAGCTCTATCACGATCTCATTACCTTCGGCACGGCGGTTATGTTTATTGAGAATGATGATGAGAAGGATATTAATTTCTCTACACGGCACATAGGGGAATGTTATCTCTCTGAGAATGATAAAGGGCGGGTTGATACTGTCTTCCGTCAGTTTAAAATGCCGGGCAAGGCGATCCGTGACAGGTTCGGAATTGATAGATTATCGAAGAAATTACAGGATCAGATTAATGAAAACCCTGTGGAACTGCGGGAATTGGTTCATGCGGTATATCCCAGGGGAACATATGATATCACGAAGGCCACAAGTGAGAACAAACCCTTTGCATCTGTTTACTTTGAGCCGGAAGAAAAGATTGTGTTGTCCGAAAGTGGGTTTGACGAACTGCCTTACTGCTGCCCACGCTGGTTAAAGTCCTCTTATGAAATTGGGTATGGTAGGTCCCCCTCATTTACCAGCCTTCCAGATATTAAAATGTTGAATAAGATGTGCGAAGTTACCATTCGGGCAGCACAAAAACAGGTAGATCCGCCCTTACTTGTACCAGATGACGGCTTTATGCTGCCGATTAAGACCGTTCCAAGCGGCTTAAACTTCTACAGATCGGGTACAAGAGACAGAATAGAGCCCTTAAACATCGGTGCAAACAATCCTCTGGGTCTTAGTATGGAAGAGCAGAGAAGACAGGCTATCCGATCCGCATTCTATGTGGATCAGTTGATACTAAGCCAAGGGCCACAGATGACGGCCACAGAAGTTGTACAGAGAACAGAAGAGAAAATGAGACTCCTTGGCCCTGTTTTGGGCAGATTACAGGCGGAAATGCTCCAGCCATTGATTATCAGAGCTTATAATCTTCTCCAAAGAAAGAATATGTTTCCACCCGCACCAGAGTTTATGCAGAATATGGATATCGAGATTGAATATGTCTCTCCATTGGCTAAAGCTCAGAGACAGGTGGATGTTACCAGCATGACACAAATGCTTGAGCTTCTTGGCCCTGTGGGTCAGATCGAGCCAACAGTATTTGATTATATTGATTTTGACGGTGTTACGAAGCATTTGATCAAGGTTCTGGGTATTCCGGCAACCGCAGTATCAAGTGATCAGGAGATAATGGAGAAAAGAGAGGAACGTGCGGCACAACAGCAACAGATGATGGAGCAGCAACAAATGGCGGAACAAGCCGAAGCCGTTGGCAAAGCAGCACCAATGGTAGCGGCAGTTAATAAATGATCCCATTTCCTAACAAGAAATATAATATCATTTATGCTGATCCAGCTTGGCATTATCAGACTTGGGGTGAAGGTGGAAATCGAAACGTAACCTCTAAATATAAAACAATGGCAATGAAAGATATTTATGATTTGCCTATTAATGAGATAGCAGAAGATGATTGCATTTTATTCTTATGGGTAACTTATCCAAAATTGATTGAGTGTATCAAAACAATAGAAGCATGGGGTTTTAACTATAAGACTTGCGGTTTTAGTTGGATCAAAAGAAATAAAAAATCTGACAGTTTGTTTATGGGTTTGGGTTATTGGACAAGAGCCAACAATGAACTTTGCCTATTAGCTACAAAAGGAAAGCCGAAAAGAGTTTCAAAAAAGGTACATCAAGTAGTCTATGAGCCTGTTAGAGAACACTCAAGAAAACCCGATTGTGTGAGAGATAAGATTGTTGAGTTGTGTGGTGATCTACCACGAATTGAGTTGTTTGCTAGAGAGAAAACTAATGGTTGGGATGCTTGGGGTAACGAAGTATGACAATAGAGGATTTAAAAGCAGCCTACAAAATGGCAATGGAAACTAAAGACGGTAAAACCATTTTAGAGGATCTTGAACTGAGATTCCATATGCACGCACCAACTTTTGTTCCAGACTCAAACGAAGCGGCATACAGAGAGGGCCAACGATCTGTGGTGCTGTTTATTCAAAATATGTTGGCAGATCATAAAGATAGAGAGGACACGGTAATCGATGAATGAAGAAGTACAACAGGTAGCGGGGTCGGAAACGGCAGCTCCGTCTGAAGCAACTTTTGATTGGAAAAATGAAATACCAGAAGAAGTCAGAGGGAATAAGGTTTTCGACAACCACAAGGACTTGGGATCACTATTGAAATCCCATGCTCATCAACAAACAATGATTGGTGCGGAAAAGATTCCACTTCCCGGCACGAATGCCACAGAAGAGCAATGGAATGAGGTCTATACACGGTTAGGAAAGCCGCCAGAAGCTGATGGATATCAGTTAGATGTTCAGATGCCCGAAGGACAAGCCGCCGATGACGGACTCTTAAAATGGTTTAAAGACACATCTCACAAGGCTGGATTAAACAATACACAGGCACAGGCAATGCTGAATGAGTACCAGAAGATTGCCCAGACCCAAGGTACTGTTGATACAGGCAAGATGGAGCAGATTAAAAACGAAGGCATTGAAACTCTGCAAAAGGAATACGGTGCAGCTTTCGAAGACAAGATAAAGATTGGCAATGCCACGATTGGTCAGTTCGAAGCGGCAGATTTAACACAGTTACAGTTAGCTGATGGCCGTCAGTTAGGAGATCACCCCGCATTTGTAAAAGCATTTGTTGGTATTGGTGATTTTATTAAAGGCAAGATTGGTGAGGATAGTCTGGTTGGCGTTAAGACATCCAATGCCATGACGCCGGACGTAGCACGGCAGAAGCTGGCAGAAGTCAAAAGGCAAGGTGGCCCATTCTGGAATAACAAAGATCCAGAGCATCAATGGGCAGTACAGGAAGCCTTGCGATTACAGGAATTTATTACACCAAGCGAATAATCGACAAGCATTTGCCCGATTACTCATAAGTGTATTAATAATCAGGACAACCTTTTACGGCCCTGGGGGTGCAGACCCAATACTTTTTTCGTCTAATACTACATTAGGTAGCGATACTAAACCCTTAATTTTAAACTAAAAAACGGAGGTACTTATTATGAGTACACAAGTAACTACAGCTTTCGTTCAGCAGTTTAGTAACAATATAACCATGTTGGCTCAACAAAGTGGTTCTCGTCTAAGAGGTGCAGTTTCAGAAGAAAGTGTAACAGGCGAGAAGGCATTTTTTGACCAAGTGGCTTCAGTTGCGGCTGTAAAACGGACATCGAGACACGGTGATACACCCCTCGTAGAAACCCCCCATTCCCGTAAAGTTCTAGCGGCTTAATATCGCAAGATATTTCGAAAAATTCTGTGAATTCAGAGAAAGTCTTACTGAGATAACTCTGAGCCAAGCCTAGCAATAGGAAGGTGCAACGACTATTCCGAAAGGAAGTAGGGTCAAGTGACCCGAAGCACAGAACATCCCACAGGGATGATGATATAGTCTGACCTATATGGCAACATATAGCAGCCGAAAGGCGGTCTTGTCCTAACGAAACAAGGCGAACATAAGTGAGAATGGTAACTATGGACACCTACGAATGGGCAGATCTTATCGATGATTCAGATAAGGTGGCTATGTTGGCTGATCCTACAAACGTCTACAGCAGAACGGCTGCTAATGCGATTGCTCGAAAAATGGATGATGCAATCATTGCGGCTGCCACAGGCACAGCGAAAACTGGAAAGTCTGGTTCTTCGTCCACATCTATGCTTTCAGCACATACTATTGCACATGGCTCAGCGGATTTGACCATTGCTAAATTGTTAAGTGCGAAAAAGCAACTTGATTTGCAAGACGTCGATCCTAGCATCCCACGTTACATTGCTGTTGGTCCTAACCAGATCGAAGCTCTATTGGGTACAACCCAAGTAACAAGCAGCGACTATAACACCGTAAAAGCTCTGGCCTCCGGCCAAGTTGATTCCTTCTTAGGTTTCAAATTTATTGTGTCTAATCGATTGGCGGTAGCTTCCAACATCAGAACGTGTTTTGCATGGGCTGAAGACGGAATCAAGCTGGCTATGGGTAAGGATGTCATGGCGAGGATAGACCCCAGAGCTGATAAATCATATTCAACACAAGTGTACTACTGTGCAACATTTGGTAGTACGAGAATGGAAGAAGAAAAAGTCGTTTCCGTTCTTTGTGATGAATCAGCATAGGAGATTGAACAATGGGTACAGTATATAGCGTTCAGAAAACTAAGTGGGATCAGAATGATCCGGCTGATATGATTAAGCCAAATGAGATTGGTGGGCGAATTCGTGTTGCCTATGCTCTCTATGAAGCATCATCACTAGCAGCCGATGAAGTGATCGAAATGTTCAATTTGCCAAATGGTGCAAGAATTCTCAAAGGAGAACTCGTGCATGATGCAATGGGATCATCAACAACTTTAAGTGTTGGTCATGCAGCTTACAACAATGCCGATGGTACGGTTGTGGCTCTTGATGTTGATGAGTTCAAAGCGGCGGCAGCTTCAACAAGTATCACTACTGTAAATATCGCGGCAACATCAGCTCTAGGTAAAAATACCGTTGTGGATGCAGATGCAACCGGGATGCCAGTAACAGTAGTTCTTGCGGGGGCGGCTGGTACAGGCACAGTTGAATTGACGATGTACTACGTCATCGATTAATTTCTTCCCAAACTGAGGGGCGGGAAACCGCCCTTCTTTTTTTAAGGACTTACAATGCCATCATCAGTTGATCTATGCAATTCAGCTCTTAACATGATTGGTGCATCCAACATTACTGCTTTTACCGAGGACAGTAAGGCTGCCCGATTGTGTAATCAGAGATATGATTTTATTCGAGACAAGGTGTTTCGATCCCATAGCTGGAACTGCCTGTTGACGAGGGTAGCTCTTTCTCCAGATTCAACAGCACCAACATTCGAATTTGCATATGCCTTCACACTTCCCACAGATCCCTATTGTCTAAGACCGTTGAACCTTGATGCTTCCAATATTGTATACAATGTTGAAGGACGAAAGATACTGACGGATGAAAGCAGTATTAATCTTGTTTATGTTGCCAGAGTGCTTGACGTAAATCTTTATGATAGTGCGTTGATGGAAACAATATCTATGGCACTTGCCGCGGATTTTGCCTACCCCTTAACCAACTCAGTTGCCCTGGGGAATGCCATGCAGCAGAAATTTGAAAAGATGGTGAGTGAAGCCAGATTCCTTGATGCTATTGAGGGAGCAACGGCTGATAACTCTACAACAACAGATCGAATGACGTTGGAAGCAAACGAATTTATTAATGCGAGAATTTAATGGTCAAGGCATCACCAGCTCTTACAAATTTTACGGCGGGAGAATTAAGTCCTAGATTAGATGGCCGTACAGATATTGCGAAGTATGGGAACGGATGCAAGACCTTACAAAACTTTTTAGTCCATGCTCATGGCGGTGCTACGAGAAGACCAGGGACTCAATATATAGCCGAGGTTAAAAGCAGTTCAGCAAAATGCCGTTTGATACCTTTTGAATTCAACGTAGAGCAGACATATATATTAGAATTTGGAAATAACTATTTTCGTATTTACAGGGATGGCGGTCAGATTGTGGATAGTGGCTCTGCGGTTGAGGTAACTACAACCTATACCACGGCGCAGTTGCCGGATATCAAATTTACGCAATCTGCGGATGTTATGTATGTTGTTCACCCTTCGCATCCTGTTCGTAAAATATCAAGGACAGGGCATACGGCTTGGACAATAGCGGATGTGGACTTCCGTCGAGGGCCAATGCTCGATGCGAATACAACAACAACCACGTTGAGTTCAAACGCAAAAACAGGGTCAGCAACTATAACTGCATCAGCTAGTTTGTTTGTGGCAACAGATGTTGGTAGGCTGATTAAGTTCTATGACGGTTTTGCCAAGATTACTGCTTATTCAAGTGCAACATCAGTAACGGCAGCCGTACAGGAAAACGAAGATCTAAGAACGGAATTAATGCCGAGCTATACGGCAACTACGATTAAATTCTCAGAGGGTGATCCGAGCTCAACAGGGTTGGAGCATAATGATAGGATTACAGATACGGCGGCTAATTTTATTCTTGAAGGATTTAAGGTTGGTCAGACGGTAACGATTAGCGGTGCTAGTAATGGCGGCAATAATCAATCGGCATTGGTTATTGTTCAAGTAACATCGGACACTATTCTCTTTGCACCTAGTAATGATTTAGTTGATGAGAATGCCGGGCAATCTGTAACGATTACAGGAAATCTCGGTGCAACAGATGATTGGTCTTTGGGCGCGTTCTCTGGAACTACAGGCTATCCAGCTTGTGTTACTTTCTTTGAGCAACGGCTTGTGTTGGCAAATACATCGACACAGCCACAGACTATATTCTTTTCAGTAAGTGGTGATTTTGAGGACTATAATGCGGGAACTCTGGATTCCTCTGCTTTAATTTATACGATAGGTTCTAACCAGGTTAATGTTATACGTTACTTAACCTCCTCAAGAGCTTTGCTAGTAGGTACATCTGGTGGTGAATTCGTTGTTCGAGCATCATCAGATGAACCGATCTCACCAACAAACACCCAGATCTTACGCCAAGCAAGTTACGGATCAGCGAATATCCAGCCTGTAGCGGTGGCAAATGTTGTGTTATTTGTACAAAGGGCAAAACGAAAACTAAGGGAATTGGTCTATAGTTTTGGGTCAGACAGCTATTACGCACCAGATCTGACAATATTGAGTGAACATATTACTGAAGGTCTAATAACGGAAATGGCTCTACAGCAAGAGCCGGACAATATCGTTTGGTGTGTTCTCGAAGATGGCAAACTTATTGGGATGACCTATAGACGAGAAGAAGAGGTAGTTGCGTGGCATTCGCACCAGATCGGTGGGGTATCGGGTGCAGCAACAATAACGGTCACGGATTATGCAAATCTCCCGGTTGGTTCAACAATAACAGTTACCAAATCAGACGGCACGGAGATAACATTTACAAGTGAAACCTCTGGTAGTTCGGCTGCATCGAGTTCATTGGGGTGGAGAAATAACACAGACAACAATACAAGTGCAGATAATATCTACACAATGCTGAATAACCATGCGGATCTAACTGTTGCAAATCCCGCAGCGAATGTTGTTACGGTTACAGAAACCACACCGTCAGCTACAGGATTTCTGACATTGGCAAGTTCTGACTCTACACGGTTGGCCGTCACCAGCCAGACTCATGCCTTGGTTGAAAGTATTGCTACTATTCCTTCATCTTCTTCTGAGGATGAGGTTTATGTCATTGTTCAAAGAACGATTAACGGTGCAACCAAAAGATTTGTTGAAAGATTAAAGCCTATTGATTTCGGAACAGACGTTGAAGATGCTTTCTTTATAGATAGTGGTCTAACGTATTCTGGCTCTGCCGCTTCAACTATTTCTGGGTTAAATCATCTTGAAGGTCAGACAGTTCGGATAATTGGTAATGGTGCGGCACATACGGACAAACAGGTAGCAAGTGGGTCGATAACTTTGGATAGGGCCGTAACAAAAGCACATATAGGTCTTGCTTATCCTAGTGTTTTACAAACAATGAGATTAGATGCCGGGAGTGTACAGGGAACATCACAAGCCAAGATCAAAAGAGTAAATGACGTAACACTAAGGTTATATAGAAGTCTGGGTGTGAAAGTAGGTAGTTCAAGTTCACAAACAGATTTAATCCCATTCAGAACATCGGCTAGTCCTATGGATCAAGCAGTTTCCATGTACACAGGAGATAAGGAAGTTGAGTTCGATGGCGGTTATGAAACAGACGGATATGTGGTTGTAAAGCAAGATCAAGCCTTGCCATTAACAGTTCTGGCTATTTATCCCCATATGACCACGTTTGATGAATAATGTATATAGTACCATTTCACGAAGATCACCTGGGAGAAGCCTTGTATCAGGGAGCATCGTTTCTTCCTCTACAGGATCAAACCAGATTTCTACAGCTTACGGCCAATTCAGACGGAGCATCGATTGGTTTCACGGCTTATGCGAATAATGAGATATTGGGAATGGGTGGATTTATAGAAATCTATCCTCACTTGGTAGAAGCATGGGTAATTATTATTAATAAGAATACCAAGATGAATGTAAAAATTGGGCGTAATATTCTTAAATTATACAAGAATATTATTGATACGCATCCCAAATGGCAGCGAATACAGGCAGCCGTAAGGAAAGATTTCGACAAGGGAACTCGTTTAATTGAGTTTCTTGGGTTTGAAAAGGAAGGGTTAATGCGAAAGTTTGGCCCAGACAAGAGTGATTATTACAGATATGCGATGGTGAGAAATGGACCCAATTAAGATAGCATTGAGTGTAGCATCAACGGCTGCCAGCGCCGCTAGTGCTGTGGCCCAAGGGAATGCACAGGCAAGGGCATTTGAATGGAATGCTCAAGTCAATGATAGAAACGCCCAAGCTGCCGATGCCGCCGGGGAACAGTTATATCACACAGAAAAAGTAAAGATTGAAAAGTTCAGAGATGAATTTGAAAAACTCAATGCTTCTACTTCCCAGGGGTTTAGGTATAACGGCTGGATGGCTGATGGTGATACTCCTCTTTTAGTAGCTTTGGCAAACGCATCGGAAGCTGACGAGGAGATCCAGACAATGGATTACAATGCCAGAGTTGGACAGGCAGAGCTTGAAGAAGAAGGGGTTCAGCAACGAATGGAAGCTGATCTCAAGAGAATGTATGCGGATAACGCAAGAAAGGCTGGAATGTTTAAAGCTGGTCAAACCTTGTTAAAGGGCGGTTCTGATATGTACATGATTAGTAATTACGCAATGGCTTAAAGATGAAAGTTCCTACATATACATCTCAATCACTCCAAACCGCAAAAACAGGTGCGGGATCTTTTAGTGTTCAAGCAAGTCCAGCGAATACGGCTATGGGATTTGCGGCACAAGGTGAGTTCTTATCCCAGCTACAAGGCACGAGCTTAAAGTTTCTGGAGATAGAAACAAAGATGCAGCGGCAGACAGAGTTGTCTCAGGCGGAGAATGCTTTGGATTTTGAAATGCAGAATCTAACGATGGCAGCATTAAATAATACAAACCCTACTTCTATGATGGATAATTGGAACAGGGGAACGGCAAAGCTCTATAGTAATATCTCCATGAAGATCGAAGATCCTGTTGTACGCAGAGCTTTCGTATCAAAGGCAAAAGATACTATATTAAGGAAACGTCTTTCGGTAATGAAGACGGCCAGAGCCAGACGTATCGAGAATGCCAAGGCAGTAAGCGAAACAGAGATCTATAATACCAAGAGGAAAATTGCTACAGGTTCACCCTCAGAAAGAGAAGCGGCAAAATTAAAACTGTTTGGCCGTGAAGCCACGGTAGATGATTTTGGTAATCCTGTTCCAAAAGTACCAAGCATTTATGAAAGGATGTTCAATAACGGCTTAATAAGTGCCACGGAAAAAGTCACACAGGAACTCGATGCCAGGGGAGATATCGATAATATGGAGATTGCCCAGGACATGACGGCTGCCAGAGTATCGGGAAATCCAGCTCATGTTGAAAGGATAATAGGCAATCTGGACAATCCGGCTATGTACCCAGATCTGTTTGGCGAGGAACGTGATGGCTTAATGAGTAAAGCTATTGCTCTGAGAGACGCCTTACGGCAAGATAGAATTACAAAAGAAAAGCAAAAGATAGAGCTGGATAACAAAGTAAAAAAAGGGAAGCAAGACGAGACTTTTAGAGAATTTAATCTCCGTCTTGATAGAGGGGATGTACCCGCTAATCAAGAGTTAGATGCAAGTAATTTCCCTCCAACCTTGGAAGAAGTAGAACACAAGTATGAACTTGGTCAACTAGATCACACGCAGTACAAAACACTAAAAGAAAAGATTATTTCTGGTGATGTTCCAAAAAGTAACAGCATCGTTGTTAAGGACTTCATTACACAAATTAATAGTGCGCCAGATGATGCAACCTTGGATATCATTAAGGAGGATATAATTAATACTGCTGATACTTTAACAACAGCATCACTTCAAAACTTAATTGATCAGATTGATCAGAAAAAAGGCAATACACCTAGAGCTATAGAAATTGATAAGGAAAGAAAAATACTAGCGAAAGCTGTTGGATTAAGTGGCGGTGATTTAGAGGAAAGAGCAGCTTTGAGGGCTGCTGGTATTGATGCTATAACCACTTTTGAAGACTTGGTGGCTAAAAGTATAGACTCCGATCCACAGAAGATCCGTCAATATTTAGTTGATAATTACAATTCTAATATCTTAAATGACCCAGATTTTCCTCATCTTGCCTTAACTCCAAACCTAATGCGTGATGCGTATAAGTTATGGGATGAACAAAATAATAGAATTGATAATGAAGCCGTTGCAGAGTTTGAGAAAAAGATAAGAAATAATCCAGATATTTCACCAAACATGAAAGTTGAAGAAGAACGAACTTTGAAACATTATATCGAGTATCTGAAAACACAAAATGCTAATCCAAATACAAACGTACAGGGTAACTAATGGTAGAGATTAGAGAATTCGACGAAGAAATAGACTATCTGCAACGTATTGGTGAATTGCGTGGAGCTGGCAAGAACCGTGCTGATTATAAGCAGATGACAACGGAAAGATTGCAAAACGAAGGCTTTGATCCGGCAATGATGGATCTGGACTATGCTTTTGATCAGGGAAATGATGTGGGCAAAGATATCGTTCCCAAGATAAAAAAGATGGAAGACGGTACGGTCAAAGAAGAAACTCTCCTGGATATGAACTCTAAAGAGGGATTGGCGTGGGCGGCTGCGAGTAAAGAGTTCTATGATGCCATGTATAAAACAGGCAAAAAGGATTACCAAACATTTACCGTCAATGACATGATCTACGGCCCAACGGAAAAGAGTGGCCCAAGTACACCAGAAGAATTCGCACAATGGGGGATCGAAAAGATCGGATGGCTCAACTACAATATTAGTGGTTTAGGCTATGATACCTACAGGCTAAACAAGTTTCACAAACATAATCCAGAAACGGCAATGGCTTTTAACTATCTCATGCAGCAATACGGCAAGTTGCCGATGTTTACATGGAATGGCACAAAGAGGTTTTTTAAAGGTGTTATGAGTGATCCAACAACGTATGCGGGTTTAGGAACATTGGGAGTTGGTCTTGCTGGGAGAACATTTGGACAGGTTGCAAGTAAGGGAGCATTAACGAAAGCCTTGAATACGGCTATTCATCCCAATGCTGTAACTCTCTATGAAGGTGCTTTATTCGGTGCGGCAGACGATTATCTACGCCAGAATATTGAGATTAATGCAGAGAAGATGACGGAGTATGATTTCAAGCGAATGGGTATTGCATCTGGTACAGGAATGGCTGCAACAGGGGTGCTTGTAGGAGGTGCTAATCTCACTAAAAACTATGCACCGTATGCTGTCAAAGCCTTTAGAAATATGCTTGTTAATAAGGCGGAGAATGCCCAGAAACGTATCGAAGCCAGAGCAGCAGACACAGGTGTTACTCTTAGATCTGGGCCAGACTTTGAGGATATGGCCGATAAAGGATTGGTTGCCGCCGGGAAGATGGTTAAGGGCAATCGTCAGTTAGACAGGCTTGGAATGTACAGCAAGGCTCAAGAAGGTTTGGAAGCGATACCACAGGAAAAAGGAACAGGTAAACAGTTCATTCAACAACTTTCAAAGAAGTTTAATGTCAAACCAAAGGAGTTATTTTGGCTTGGTCTGGATAAGCATAATAATGACAACAAGGTAACGAAAGCCGAGTTAATCCAAACAATCAAAGATAATCATGTTGATATTAAAGAACTTAGGTTTGACGAGATTTCTCCTCAGCCTACAAATGAAAGTGAAGGTGTGTTTTTTACCAATGAAAATCTCGAAGTAGATATGAACCCAAGAAATTGGGAAAACAACAGAGAATTTATGTTGGATAGACTTAGAGGGGAAAGCCAAGAAGATCGAGATGATTTATTAAATTCTGTTGATGTTGACGAATTAATACACTCATTTGGGTATGAAGTTGTTAGGAACACATTTAACTTTAACGCAGCCAAAGAAGCTATTTATCGTGGTGAAAATGTGTATGTTAATGATATGGGTCGAAACATTGATATGACAGATGAAATTAATAAATACTTCGATGATGTAGGAAAAGCACAGTATATTGGAGGTGATGAACCCCAAAGAATGTTAGGAACACATTCATTAGGGTATGAAGTGCGTGGTAATGATACTGACGGTTACGAATTAACTGATCCGAATGGTATACGTCTTGACGGACAAATTGCTACATTAGACGAAGTAAATGTCCAAGCAACAGAACACGCAATGGACTATAACTATATAAACATTGATGATGTTGAAGCAAGAATGGAAGCCGAAGACATTGATGCAAGAGAAACAAGTGAAAGAGCTGGAAAGCCAAGATGGAAATCGAATAGTTTACCAGGGGGATCGAATTACCGGGAGCTGGTTTTTACTATCGAAAACTTTAGAGGTGATCCAGACCTAGCTGAAGTTGATGCCAAGTTTAAGAAATTGATTGAGGAAGAAGACAAAATAGATCAAGAATATTTTGTAGTTGACCGGGATAGATACGACTCCCACCGCATGATTGAAAGCGAAAAAGATCAATTTTTGGCTAGTAGGGGTTATTCTTCTCAGAAAGAGCTAGATGATAAATGGTTAGAAGTGCATGACAAAAGAAAGAATATGATTTCAAACAATAAAAAGGAATTGAAAGCCTACGTTGGAAATAAGTTTCCTGATCAACCTTTAGAACAACAATCAATGGAAAGACTTATGCGTGGCTTACAACATTCAGGTCAGTCGCATCACGGTCAAGTAGATCAGATAGGTCATGCAAGGATCGATGATAGGAAAGATCCCTCTGGTGCTAAGTTTATGTTTGCCCAAGAGAGTCAGACCGATTGGGGTCAAAAGGGCCGTGATAATATGATAACTCCAGAAAACTTAGAAAGAGCCAATGAGCTTTTAGATATTGAAGACAAAATGGAATTTTTTCAAAGAGATGTCTTGCGAACTATGGGAAAGACACTTGAGGATAATCCACAGATATTTAATACTATCGATGAATATAAAAGGGATATTCTAACTTTTTTGCGTGGTATCGACATGAAAGAAGAACGGTTAAATAATGTTACTAATTTATTAAACGATATTGATACTGAAGCATTTGCAAATGAGTTTGTTAAGATACTTACCGAAGAAGCCTTCCGAGGTCAGAGTGATGTGTTTAGACAAGGGTTCACCAAAAATATTGCCAGAGCTAATATGGACATTGACAATACCTTACCTGTTACCGATGTTGAGGCTCAAATGGAAATGAAAGACGAAAGTATTGAGAAAGTTAATCAGACTATTGGTAATTTAGCCTATCGATCACTCTATCGTCTAATAGGTGGAGATGCTAGTGAAACAGACGTTATACCTACTCCACAATTTGCACAAAATAATATAAATTACGCCAATCTTCTGCCTATTGCAAAAATGCTAAAAGAAGTTGTACCTTCAGAGATCTCGCAGATGCAAAAGACATTAGATTCCAAAAGAAATGAAGTATTTATTAAGGCGAGAGAGAAAGGTGATCCTGTTCCAAGAGCTCCACATATTGAAAATGACACGGCATTTATGGAGTTCACTTTCAAAAACCTTATTCGCAGAGCCGTGAATGAAGATCACGAATATATTATTTTAACAGGCCCAGAAGATCAGGTAGGTAGGTGGGGAGAGCATATGCGTGGCCCATTTGAAAGACGGTATGTTAAATATGGGGAAATAGCGGCTAAGAATGTCCTCAAGGCACTCGATAAAAAAGCCAAGCCAGAATTCGTTAGTCCTGAAGATATTGGGTTTATATCAAGGCCACCCCGAACATTGACGAGAGAGGAAGCCATTCAATTTGTAAATTCTCCTAGTGCTATTGAAGAAGCCAAGAGAGAAAGAGAATCAAACGCCCCTATTACCGCAGACACAAAGTTACTCAAGATACCGATTACGGATGAAATGAGAGAGAGTGTAAAACGTGGAATGCCCTTATTTGAAATGGGTGGCCTTGCTATGGGTGGCTTGGCTGTTGCCGGATCACAGATGGCTCAAGGGGAAAATACAGAAACAAGATATTAATTTGTTTTCAATGTAGCGAAAATAGATTAGTATTACATACAATCGGCAGCCATTTGTGCTGCCTTTTTTATTGGCAGAAATCATATGGCATTAACAGATACGGAAAACAAGGCGGGTACGTCTTTGTTAAGCGGTGGCGTGACAGAACCCTTAACATCGCAACCTGGTGATGAAGGTGTGCAACTTGCCTTTGGTGGCGGCATAGGTAGTAAGCTGGGCAGATTTGCAACGAAGTTTGGTGACTCCAACTTTGGTCAGTTCCTAGGGAATACTTTTTTCGGCAAGGATCTATTCTCAAGCCGTAAGGTTTTACAGGAGCTTGAGAGTGGCAAGAGAGATCCAATCGACATCGAGGATATCTTTGTTCCCCCTTTTCTTCGTGGAACAGACACAGAGAAGAGAGCCAAGACCAAAGTATTCGGTGCAAAGGAAGTTCCACAATCTGAGCAAATGCTTGATATTGGAAAAACCAAAGAAGAACGAGATGCTAAAGCACAGGAATTTCTTGAGAATAGAAAGATACAAGCCGTTCCAAAAAAGGGATTGCTAACAGATTTCAGAGTTACAGGATCACAAGGGGATGACAAATTACCGAATGAGCAGAGTATTCTCAACTCTATTGAAGCTATATCGCAGACACACAGGGGAAAGATAGACGAAGCCAGCCGTGGGAAAATCACTCAAGCAGAAACCCAACAACTAGCGGATCTGGTTGGAGCATCACCCAAGGTTCTTATAAATAATATTCTTGGCCGTAAACGTGGGCAGACAATCCAATTCGAGGGATTGGGTATGGCTGAAACAATGTTGGCTGCAAGAGAGCTTCTAGTAAGTGAAATAAGAAAACTTGATGAATTATCGGAATTGGCAATGCAAGGCGGTGAAAGGGATGCTCTTGCCTTTCGTCAGCAGTTTGAATTGGTATCGCAGTTACAGTTACAGATCAAAGGATCACAGACAGAGATAGCCAGAGCATTAGGTCAGTTTAAGATTCCTGTTCGCCAAGATGGGCCACCAAACGTAATGCACCATGATATTGCGGGTTTACTCGATCAATACGGCGGTCTGGAAGATATCAAGACAATGGTGACATTGTACAGAAATGCTCAAACCGATGCTCAGAAGGCGCAGTTAGCCAGGGGAAAGAAAGGCATAGTAGGAAAGTCCATAGATGCGTTTTACGAAGTATGGATCAATATGCTTCTCAGTTCTCCTGTAACGCACGTTAAGAATGTTGCTGGTGCTTTTCTCACAACCTTTGCCCATGTGCCGGAGACATTCGTTGCGGCTGGTGTTGGATCAGTAAGAAGAAATGTATTAGGGCAAGAAGGTGGAGTGCAGTTCGGTGAAGCGAATGCCGAATTATTCGGAGCTTTAATGGCGTTTGGTGATGCGTGGAAAGCGGCATCAACAGCATGGTCAACAGGTGAAACACCGATATTAGGTTCTAAGATAGAATTCACACAAGGCAAGAAACATCAGAGGGCGTTTAGTGCCGAAGGCTTTGAGATTGGTACATTCGGAAATGCAGTAGACGGTATTGGTTCTCTAATGACGATGGGCCGTATTCCAACAGGTGCATTAGAGTTTGAAGATACATGGTTCAAGGTTGTAGGCCAGAGAATGAGCTTATACCAGCAAGGCTATAGAGAAGCCAAGACCAGAGGATTACAGGGAGAGAACTTTGGAGAGTTCGTAGCAAACTTTATCAATAACCCTCCACCACAGGCTTTGATAGAAGCCGATGATCATGCACGATATATCACACTTCAAAACAAAGTTACAGGTGTGGGAAAGGATATACAGGGATTAAGGAAAGTGCCGGGAGCAAGGTTCTTCATTCCTTTCTTTAAAACACCTTACAATGCTTTTAAATATGCCTTTAAGGAAAGAACGCCTTTGGGTTTGTTTACCTCAGATATAAGAGAAACAATAAGTACAGGGATGCGCCCAGATGCAACGCCACAACAGAAAGCGGCATCGGACACGGCATTAGCTCGATTGAGCATGGGGTCAATGACGGCGGGATTGATCGCCATGTATGCTGCACAAGGCAGAATAACAGGCAACGGATCAACTGATGGAGAATACAGGAGTTCACTAAGACGAACAGGATGGCAACCATATTCTATAAGGGTAGGGGATAAGTATTACTCTTATGCGGGTGCAGAACCTTTCTCTAGTATTATGGGTTTAGCTGCCGATATGTCAGAGGTAATGATGCACGGCAATTTGACTCAAGGTCAGGTTAATAAAATGGCCTTGGCTATTGGTGTGACTATAAGCAATCAGTTGACGGATAAGACGTTTATGAGTGGCTTTAATAATCTTGTGAATATGCTTCAAGATCCAGAACGATATGGCGGCATGACGGCTGAGACATTCCAAAGAAGTTTAGTACCAAGGGTATTTGCCCAAGCTAAGAAAACAGGCATAGGATTACCAGAGCTCGACATTTTTGGTGTACCACTTGGCGTTGAAGCTGATCCTTTAGTAAGAGATACGAATTCATTTCTAACGTCTATCATGGCTCAGTTGCCGGGGTTCTCATCAGATCTACCCCCAAGAAGGAACGTATGGGGTCAACCTATTCATCTTTCTGGTGCGTATGGGCCAGACGTTATTAGTCCTATCTACTCAAGTCATAGAGGCCCGAACTACTTAATGGGCAAGGAAAACGATGTAGAGCTTACCTATATCTTGGATGAAATGTTTGTGTCTGCACGGTATGGCCCAAGCAAGATGCCGGATGATATCAATGTGGAACTTCCTTTAAGTCTGGAAGAGAGGAACGAGTATCATGCGATGCTTGGTAAGGAAACCGTTAAAGAATTTAAGAAATGGTATCGCAATAAGACAAAGGTAAGGAAGTTTGAAAAACTGCGTGACTATTATCTCCAGACAGGATCGGAGAGAGCGCATGAGGAAATACGTTTAATGTTTGACGAGATATTTTCAGAAGCACGGTATGACGGTGAAAAGAAATTCCTAAAGAGAACATCTTTGGGCAGAGCCTATGACAGAAGGCTAAAGAAACTCGAAAGAACACAAAAGCAAGACGAAAGAAAATTTAAAAGGAAATTCTGATGACGGTATCAAGCAGCACCACCAAAGTTAGTTATACTACAGTAAACGCCACAACTCACAGCTTTGCCTACACTTTCAAAATTTTTGCCGATGCGGATTTACAGGTGGTGGTTAGGGATAGTTCAGGCACAGAGGTTACAAAGACATTAAATACAAACTATGTAGTAACAGGCGCAGCGAGTGAATCTGGTGGTAATGTCTTATTCAAATATAATACAGGCACAAACTCTGATGCTCACTATGATGGTTCAACCGATCACCGTCCAGCCAATGGTTCAACGGTCATTATTAAAAGAAACTTAACTCTCACCCAAGGGAATGATTATATCGAGAACGATCCATTCAGTAGTGCGGATCACGAAAATGCTCTTGATAGACTTACCTTCATTGCCCAACAGCAACAGGAAGAAATAGATAGAACTATTAAGGCTTCTGTTGGTAATACGATATCTGGATCTGAGTTTACCTTATCGGCAACGGATAGGGCCAATAAGTTATTTTCATTTGATAGTTCTGGTAATTTGTCTGTTACCCAGGAGATCGGTACACTCAAAGGGAATTGGGCAACAAGTACCGATTATGTTGTTCGTGATCTGGTCAAAGATACCAGCACCAATAATATCTTTATATGTGTTACAGCCCATACAAGTTCTGGATCACAACCTCTTACTACGAATTCGGATAGTGCCAAATGGTCATTGATAGTGGATGCGGCAAGTGCCACTACGTCTGCAAGTACAGCTAGTACACAAGCCACAAACTCTGCTGCTTCTGCCGTTTTATCATCAAATCACAGAGCCGATGCCGGGAAGTATGCGATCACAGCAGAGGACAGTACCTTTACGCTGACTTCTACAAACGGAGGCACTTCTGGATTGTATTCAGCATTACATTACCAGGCAAAAGCTCAAGCCAATCAGACGGCGGCAGCTAGTTCCGCTAGTGCGGCGGCTACAAGCGCCACGGCAGCATCCAATGCTCAATCGGCGGCAGAAGCAGCCTTAGATACATTCGATGACAGATTTCTTGGTGCGAAGTCAACATCTGGTGGCGATCCGACACAGGACAACGACGGAAACAGTTTACAAGATGGTGCGATTTTCTTTGATACAACCAACGATATAATGAAGGTGTATGATTTAACGAATACTACTTGGCGACAATTAACACCTACGTCTACAAACCAAGGTCATATTAATACTGTAAGTGGAATACAAGCAAACGTAACTACCGTAGCTGGCATAAGTTCCAATGTAACTACTGTTGCTGGTATAAGTTCCAACGTAACAACGGTTGCGGGAATAAGTTCAAATGTTACATCCGTTGCTGGAAATAGTTCAAACATAAAC